>Ga0308156_1000295_pt1 | contig 126852 bp, 139 predicted proteins | sample PhyAR2_FD_201041 | JGI IMG/M metagenome (GOLD analysis project Ga0308156, IMG submission 201041) | Phyllosphere microbial communities from UC Gill Tract Community Farm, Albany, California, United States - DLSL A.R2 | ecosystem: Host-associated > Plants > Phyllosphere > Unclassified | place...
CCCGTTTCCGCAAACGCCCGGCCTGTGGCGATGCCCCACCCCAACCCCTCCCCTGAAGGGGAGGGGCCAGGCTTGGTTCGATCCCATGCCATCGCGCCCTAAAGCCCTGCCATCGCCATCAGCACCGCCCATTCCGCCTCGCCCACCGGCGATACGGAGAGCCGCGACTGACGCAGCATCGGTAAAGCCGCGAGCCTGACTTCGGCCTTCATCGCGGCCAGCGTGACGGGGCGGGGCAGCGGGCGGTCGGGGGCGATCTCCACCGAGACCCAGCGCCCGTCATCGCCATCGGGTTTGGCGGCGCGGGTGATCGTCGCGATGCCGACCGCCGCCTTGTCCTTGCCGCTATGATAGAAAAGCGCCGAGTCGCCTGGCTGCATCGCCCGCAAATGCCCGGCGGCGGCGGCGTTGCGCACGCCGTCCCATTCGGTCCGCCCGTCGCGGACCAGATCGTCCCAGCCATAGCTGTCCGGCTCCGACTTCAGCAGCCAGTATGCCATTTCCGTTTTCCCTCCTGAACCGCGCCTAAACGCCACATTCCGTGTCCATTCAGCCCCATAGTGGCAGGGAAGGCAACACGGACGCCGCCTGCGCGTTTTGCGATCAGCGGACCGGGCGTATCAGTATCGGAGGTTCGGTATGAACGGAGTTTGGAAGAAGCTGGGACTGGGCCTCGCCTTGGGCGCCACCGCGCTGACGGCGGCGGCGCCGGCCGAGGCACAGCGTTGGGGCCGTGGCTGGGGTGGTGGCTATGGCGGCTATTACCATCGTGACCGGGGCGGCGATGCCGTCGCGGGCGCGCTGCTGGGCGGTATCGTCGGTCTGGGCGTTGGCGCGGCCATCGCGAGCAGCAACCAGCCGCGCTATGTCGATCGCGGCTATTATTACAACCGGGGCTATGATCCCTATTACGCGCCGCCGCCCCCGCCGCCGGTCTATCAATATGAGTATCGCAGCTACGCGCCGCGCTGCTGGACCGACTGGCGCTGGGACCCTTATTGGGGCCGCAATGTGCAGGTACGGGTCTGTAACTAAGGTCCTTGGCGGCGTCGGGAGCGATCCCGGCGCCGCTTTTCTTTGGGCTTTTTCTTGGCAGCCCTGCTTGGCAGCGGCCCCGAGTCGGCGTTAAGGCCATGGCATGACCGATACCGTTCCCGATCGCCTGTCCACCAACCCGGACAGCCCCTATTTCGACCAGGACCTCCTCTCGCGTGGGGTCGGCATCCGCTTCAAGGGCAATGAGCGCCGCGACGTTGAGGAATATTGCATTTCCGAAGGCTGGATTCGCGTCGCACTGGGCAAGAAGGTCGATCGCCATGGCCGCCCGCTGACCCTGAAGCTGAACGGCGAGGTCGAGGCGTGGATCGAGAATCCAGCCGACGGTGCCGAAGAGGGTTCGGAAGAAACCGAAGCTTAATTACCGGGCCTGCCCGGCATTGTCAGGCGTAGCCCGACGACGGCCGGGGACCGGTTGCGTAGCGTATCAAGGGTGGTGGGCCATCGCCTCCCACACGTCGGATAGCGCGCCACCGACCTCTTGGAAACTGGACCCCGGCCTTCGCCGGGGAACAGGCCGTATTATGGGCCATCTGCCCAAAACCCCCGTTCAGCCTGAGCGAAGTCGAAGCCCACGGGAAGCCCCCACCGCATTTCGACTTCGCTCAATGAGAACGGAAGCGGGGTTACGCCGCCTCCATCGCCTCGCCCGCTTCCATCCAGCGCACTTCCGTTTCGGCCAGCTTGTCGACCACCTCGGCACGCCGCTTGTTCAGCTCGCCCATCGACAGTTTCGCATGGCGCGGTTCGGCCGCCGCCGGGTCGTTCATCGCCTTGTCCAGCGCGTCGCGCTCGCGGGTCAGCTTGGCCATCTCGTCCTCGATGCCGCGCAGCGTCTTCTTCATCGCGTTGAAGCGTTCGCGCTGCTCGGCCGAGGCCTTCTTGTTCGCCGCCCGGTCCGCCTTGGACGCGGCGTCGCCCTGGCCCGCGTCACCCTTCAGGACGAAGGCAATATAGTCGTCCAGCGACCCGTCGAACTCCTTCGCCGTGCCATTGTCGACCAGCACCAGCCGGTCCGCCGTCATCTCCAGCATGTGGCGATCATGGCTGACCAGCACGACCGTGCCCTTGTACATGTTGAGCGCCTGGACCAGCGCCTCGCGCGCGTCGACGTCGAGGTGGTTGGTCGGCTCGTCGAGGATCAGCATGTGCGGCGCGTCGCGGGTGATGAGCGCCAGCGCCAGACGCGCACGCTCGCCGCCCGACAGCTTGCCGACCTTGGTCGTCGCCTTGTCGCCCGAAAAGCCGAACCGGCCGAGCTGCCCGCGCACCGCCGCCGGGGTCGCGCCGCGCATGATACGCGTCATATGCTCCAGCGGGGTGTCGTCGGTGTCGAGTTCCTCGACCTGATACTGGGTAAAGTAACCGACGCGCATCTTGCCGCTCGAGTTCATGTCGCCTTCCATCGGCGTCAGCTGCGCGGCGAGCAGGCGGGCCAGCGTCGTCTTGCCGTTGCCGTTGCGGCCGAGCAGCGCGATCCGGTCGTCCGGGTCGATGCGCAGGTTCAGCCGCTTCAGGATAGGCGTCTCGGCATAGCCCACGCTCGCCAGGTCCAGCGTGATGAGCGGCGGGCGCAGCTGGTCGGGATCGGGGAAGTCGAAGGAGAGCGACGGATCATTCGCCATCTCGGCGATCGGCTGCATCTTGGACAGCATCTTGGCGCGGCTCTGCGCCTGCTTGGCGGTCGAGGCGCGGGCCGAGTTGCGGGCGATATAGTCCTGCAACTTGGCGCGCTGCGCGTCCTGATTCGCCTTGGCGGCGGCGAGCTGCGCCATCCGCTCGGCACGCTGGCGCTCGAACGAGTCGTAACCGCCCGGATACAGCGTCACCTTGCCGCCCTGCAGGTGCAGGATATGGTCGACGACGTTGTTCAGGAAATCGCGCTCATGGCTGACCAGCAGGATCGTCGCGCGATAGGATTTCAGGAAATCCTCCAGCCACATCACCGCTTCGAGGTCGAGGTGGTTCGATGGTTCGTCGAGCAGCAGCACGTCGGGTGCGGAGAAGAGCAGAGCGGCGAGCGCCACGCGCATCTTCCACCCGCCCGAATAGCTGGACAGAGGCCGTGCCTGCATCGCCTCGTCGAAGCCCAGCCCTTGCAGGATGCTGGAGGCGCGCGCGGGGGCGGTATAGGCGTCGATCGCGATCAGCCGCTCGTAAATGTCGCCCAGCTTTTCCGGATCGCTCTCGGTCTCGCTGCGCTCCATCAGCTCGGCGCGCTCGATATCGGCGGCCAGCACCGTCTCGAACGGCGTCGCGGTGCCGTCGGGGGCTTCCTGCGCGATATAGCCGAGCTTGGCGCCCTTGGGCATTTCGCAGGCACCGTCATCGGCCTCCAGCTGGCCGGCGATCACGCGGACGAGCGTGGACTTGCCCGCACCGTTACGACCGATCAGGCCGACCCGGCTGCCGGGGGGGAGTGCGGCGGATGCACCGTCGAGGATCGTGCGGCCGCCCAGGCGCACGGTGATGCTATTCAGATTGAGCATGGCCGCGCGCCTAGCAAATTATGGCGCGGATGGGGAGGGGGGCTTTCATCCTCCCCGGTACGGGGAGGGGGATTGCCACGAAGCGGTGGTGGAGGGGGCGTTCCACACAGGGCATCCGTAGTGGAAGCCCCCCTCCGTCAGGCCTGCGGCCTGCCACCTCCCCGTGCCGGGGAGGATTTGGTCTTAGCGCGCCGCCAGGCTGGTCGCGCCGGCGGGCGGCCAGTTCTGGATGCCGCACTTCTTGACGACCCATTCCGCCTTCTTGTTCCAGCACAGCGCATCCAGGCGCGGCATGGTGGCGACGATATGCTGCTCGCGCCCGATATAGCGCGGGAAACGCTGCTCGCCGTACGGGACCAGGCTGTTGCGCAGCTCGCGCATCCGGTCGACCGCCAGCTCGCCCAGATGGCCGCGCGGGGTGAACACTGCCTGATGCAGGATCGACGCCGCCGTGGTGCAGAAGCCCAGCTGTCCCGACACCGACGAGAAGCTGGCATAGGTGCGCGTGCCATATTGGTCGAGCGCGTCCTGCCCGGCCTTCACCGACTTGTTTTGCCGCTTGAAATAGGCGCCCAGCGTGTCGAACGCGCCCTTCAGCTCGGCCTCGTGATCCTTCAGCGTCGCGTTATAGTTGGAAACGGTCGTCAGCATCGGCTCGAACTGGCATTGCAGCGCGGCGACGTTGAGCGCGGCGCGCATGTTCCACAGCAGGCCCGCGCGCAACTCCGCCGGGGTCGCGCCGGGCAAGGGCTGGCCGATGCCGGGTTCGTCGCCCTGGACGGGCTTTCCCTGGAAATTATAGGGCTGCAGGAAGAATTGCGCCGATGCGGGCGCCGCGGCGCCCATCCCCCAAAACGCCACGCCAGCTACCAGCGCGGTACGCACCACTTTCATTGTGTTCCGATCCTTCCCCCGTAGGGCCTTCGAGCGTCCCGAAACATAACGCTTTCCGGCTTTTTTCCCAAACGGAATCACGCCCGCACGGCCATCGTTCATGCGCGATCGGTCGTTACGGAAACATAGCGAAATCCGGCGTTTGTCCCGCCCGGCCCGTCATCGCGAACATTTGGGGAGCACCCATGAAAAAGGGGCCGCCCGGTCGCCCGGACGGCCCCCTTCGTCGGGATGACCCCGACGATGATTACATCGCGTTGGTCGCGTTGGTCATCATCGTGTCGTTGGCCATCATCATGTCGTTCGACATGGTGGTGTCGTTGGCCATCATGCCACCGTTCATGGTGCCGTCGACGGCGGTCATGTTGTCGGTGGCGGTGTCCATACCTTCCGAAGCGTTCATTTCGGTGGTCATGTTCGCGTCGGTGGTGTTCTCGGTCTTCGAGCCGCAAGCCGAAACCGCGAGCGCCGCGCCGGCGATGATCGAGCCCGTCAGGACCTTGGAGATGATTGCACGCATTGGAAGCTCCCTTGATATTGTGGATTTGGAACGGCTTGCTGGCCCTATTACCCAAATCGGGGTGGACATTAATCGGATACCGTCTGGTCCTCAAGCCTCGTTTTGTCGCACCGCGTCGAGATCGTTGAGGAAAGCCGGAAAGCTGAACGCAAGCGCCTCGTCAAAGGTTTCCAACGACTTGACGCCGTTCAACGCAAAAAGGCTGGTCACCGGGAATTCCGCGAGGCCGCAGGGCACGATCCCCCCGAAATGGGACAGGTCGGGCGCGACGTTGATCGCAAAGCCGTGCAGTGTCACCCAGCGACGCACGCGCACACCAATCGCGCCTACCTTCGCCTCCGGGCCGCCGTCGCGGGTCCAGATGCCGACCCGCCCCTCGGCACGGAACGCGTTGACCCCCAGCCGCCCCAGCGCGGCGATCAGCCAGTCCTCCAGCGTATGGACGAAATGCCGCACGTCGCGCCCGCGCTTGTTTAAGTCCAGGACCAGATAGCCGGTCCGCTGGCCGGGGCCGTGATAGGTATATTTCCCGCCGCGCCCGGTCTGGAACACCGGGAAACGCGGATCGACCAGCTCGACCGGGTCGGCGCTGGTCCCGGCAGTATAGACGGGCGGATGTTCGAGCAGCCAGACAAGCTCCCGCGCTTCGCCCGCCACCACGGCGGCGGCGCGCGCCTCCATCTCGGCGAGCGACTGGTCATAGGGGGTCAGGCCCGGGCTGATCCGCCATTCGATATCGGGCATGTCAGGATTATGGGTCACGATTCCTTGTCCTTGCGCCCGGCGCTGCGTCGATGCAAGCGCTCCGCAACCAGCCGGTCCCGGCATGATGGCTTTGCATCCGGCAATCGTTTAGGCAGACCCGGACAGGCGGACGGGGTGGGCCGCCAAGGGAGGTAGCATGACCGTCAGGATCGGAACGGTGTGGGACAGCACGCAGCAGGTGCTGGCGGGCAGGGCCGGGATGATGGCCCCCTTTGCCCTGATCGGCTTCGTCCTGCCGGGCGTGTTGCAGATCGTGCTGCTGCCGTCCGGAGCCACCCAGCCGTCCATGGGGGTGACGGGGCTGGGGTTGATCGTCCTGTCCGCGCTGCTGGGCATCTGGGCACAGCTGGCCATCATGGCGCTGGCGACCCATCCGGCGACGACCAGTGCCGCCGCGTCGCGCGCGGGCCTTCGCCGAATGTGGCCGGTGCTGGGCGTCGCCCTGGCGATCGGTTTCGCCTTTGCGCTCGTCGTGCTGGTGATGGTCGTCGTGCTGGGGCTTTCGCATTTCAACTTCGCCGCCGCGGTCGCAGCGAACGGCGACCCGTCCAAATTGCCGTCGATGAGCGGCGGCGCGGCGCTGTTCCTGATCCTGTACGGCCTGACGATCATGGTGGCGTCGCTGTGGCTCGCGGCGCGGTTGATGCTGATCTATGCCGTGGTGCTGAACGAGCGGCGCGGGCTGGGGGCGATCCGTCGCTCCATCGCGCTGACGCAGGGGCTGACCTGGCGGCTGATCGGCGTGTTCCTGCTGTTCGGGGTGGTCATGCTGGTCGCGACGCTGGCGGTGCAGGGCGTCACCGGCGCGGCGCTTCGTCTGGCGCTGGGCGCGGATCAGGCGTTGACCGCCGTCCGGCTGGCGGCACTGCTCGGATCGGTGGTCAGCGCGGGGTTCATGACGCTGGCCTATGTCTTCGTCGCGCGGCTGTACGTCGCGACGGCGGGCGAGCAGGCGCATCGTGGAGAGGTCGGTTCGTCCCTGTGATGAAACGGGCCTTGTGATGAAACTGGATGTCGTCGCCACCCTGCGGGATGCGTGGGCCATGTTCCGCCGCGATCGCGCGCTGCTGATCCGCATGTCCGCGCCCTTCCTGTTCTGGCCCGCCTTTGCGCTGGGGCTGCTGGTGCCTGCGCCGCCGCTGCCCGAGACCGAGGGTGGCGAGGCGACCGCGCGCGCCATGGCCTGGATCGATTCGGTCGGGGCCTGGGCGGGCCATTATGGCGGCTGGTATTTCGCCAGCTATGCGGTCGGCCTGATCGGGACGGCGGCGATCCTGGCACTGACCCTCGGCGGGCCGGTAACGGTCGGTGAAGCGCTGGGCCGCGCATTGCGGATGGCGCCGCGCTTCCTGCTGGCGATGATCCTGGTCGCGCTGCCGGTGGGGGCGGGGATGCTGCTCTACATCCTGCCGGGGCTGTATGTGGCCGGGCGGTTGCTGCTGGTCGGCCCGGTGCTGTTCGCCGAGCGGCGTATGCCCGCCATGGCGGCGCTGGCCCGTTCGGTGTCGCTGACGCGGGGCACGGGCCTGTCGATGGCGGCGCTGGCGTCCTGCACCTATCTGGGCGGCATGATCGCGGCGCAGCCCTTCCTGGCGTTGATCGAGGCGGTGCAGGGCGATGGTGCGGGCAATCCGGTCGCGGTCGCGTGCTCCAGGCCGGATCGGCGGCGGTGGCGATGGCGGCGGGGCTCGCCCAGGCGCTGGTGTCGGTCGCGGCCTATCGCCGCCTGGTCAATCGCGCGGGCTGAGCCGGGGGATTTGCGGCGCGGCGTCCTCGGGCAGGACGCCCAGCGCACGTGGATCGCAAAACGTCTCGATCGCGCGCGACACGGGCACGAAGCCCTGCCTGCGATAGAAATTCAGCGCGGACGGGTGGTCGAGCGTGCAGGTATGCACCCATACCCGTTCGACCTTCGCGGTCCAGGCGCGCATCAGCGCCTGCGCCATCAGCCAGCGGCCATGGCCTTGCCCCGCCAGCTCGGGGATCAGCCCGAAATAGCCGATCTCGCATTCGCCGGGATTGCGATGATCGAGTTCGAGCAGCCCGACCTCGATCCCCGCCCGGTCGACCACCGCGAAGACCGAGACGGCGGGATCGTGGATGATCGCGGTCAGCGTCGCATCGTCCATCACCAGCCGCGAGAACCAGAGCCAGGGCGCGCCCACACGCTGGAACAGCATGCGATACTTCGCCGGATCGGGCTTGGCCCAGGCGACCAGTTGCAGCGGCGCGGCGGGCAGGGGGCGGGGGCGTGGCCGCTCGCGCATCTCCAGCGTGGTGACGATGGTGGCGATCTCGGCGGGGTCGACGGGGATCAGCGCCATGGGCTTATTCCCACGTCGCCAGCGGCGGCAGGCTCATCAGGATCGCATCGATATTGCCCCCGGTCTTCAGCCCGAACAACGTGCCCCGGTCATAGACCAGGTTGAACTCGGCATAGCGCCCGCGCCATGCCAGCATCTGGGCGTGGTCCGCCTCGGTAAAGGGCAGGCCCATGCGCCGCCGGACGATGCGCGGGAAGACGTCCAGGAACGCCTCGCCGACATCGCGGGTGAAGGCGAAATGACCGTCGAAATCACCCTCCAGATGATCGTAGAAGATGCCGCCCACGCCGCGATGAACCTGGCGATGCGGGATGTAGAAATATTCGTCCGCCCACGCCTTGAACCGGGGGTAGTGCTCCGGGTCATGCGCGTCGCACGCGGTCTTCAGCCGGGCGTGGAAGTCGGCGGTGTCTTCCTCGATCGGCAGCGGCGGGTTGAGGTCCGCGCCGCCACCGAACCAGCGCTTGGTGGTGGTGAGGAAGCGGTTGTTCATATGGACCGCCGGCACATGCGGATTGGCCATGTGCGCGACCAGACTGATCCCCGTCGCCACGAAACGCGGATCGTCGCCCGCGCCGTGGATGGTCTTGGCGAACGGCCCCTCGAACGTGCCGCCGACGGTCGAGACGTTGACGCCGACCTTTTCGAAGACGCGGCCCTTCATCACCCCGCGCACGCCGCCGCCGCCGGGTTCGCCGCTGGGATCGGTGCGGTCCCAGGCGGTGTATCGGAAGGCGGCGTCCGACCCCGCCTCGCGCTCGATCGCCTCGAACGCGGCGCAGATCCGGTCCCGCAGGGACTCGAACCAGAGGCGGGCGGCGTCCTGCTCGGCGTCGAGCGCGATGTCGGGGGTGCGGCTGTTCATCGCCCGGCGTTCTGGGCGGGGGCGGGGGGCAGGGTCAACCCGGCATTTGATCCCAACCCGTCTGGCGGCGTGCCTCGGCCAGCAGAATCCCGCCGGTGATCGCGACGTTGAGCGAGCGGACCCCGGCCCGCATCGGCACGCGGACGCGGATATCGGCGGCGTTATGTACCGCCTCCGGCACGCCCGCGCCTTCGGAGCCGAGCAGGATCACATCGTCGGGGCGGAACACCATCTCGGGCAGCGGGATCGCGCCCAGCGTCGTGGCCAGCACGATCCGCCCGCGCGTCGCGGCGCGAAAGGCGTCCCAATCGGCATGGCGCACGACCTCGGCCATAGCGGCATAATCCATCGCCGATCGGGCGAGCGCGCGGTCGGAATAGGGAAAGCCCATCGGCTCGATCAGGTCGACCGCGACGCCGAAACAGGTCGCGGTGCGGATCAGCGTGCCGACATTGCCCGCGATATCGGGCTCATGCAGCGCGAGCCGCATCAGTGGCCCGGGAAGGACAGCAGCGCATCGACCGCGATGTCCTCCTGGCGCAGCGCATCGGCGCCGCCCAGATCGGGCAGGTCGACCAGGAACTGCGCCTGCTCGACCACGCCCCCCGCCTTGCGGATCAGCCGGGCGGCGGCGCGCGCGGTGCCGCCGGTGGCGATCAGGTCGTCGACCAGCAGCACACGCGCACCGGGGACCAGCGCATCCTCATGGATGGCGATGCGGTCCTGGCCATATTCCAGCGCATAATCCTCGGCGATGGTCGCGCCGGGCAGCTTGCCGTCCTTGCGGATCAGCAGCACGCCGGCCTTCAGCGGCAAGGCGAGCGCAGCGGCGAAGATGAAGCCCCGCGCCTCGATCCCCGCGACCAGATCGACGGTCCCGCGCGTCGCGGCGGCCATCCGCTCGATGGTCTGCGCGAAGCCTTTGGGATCGAGGAGCAGGGTGGTGATGTCGCGAAACTGGATGCCGGGCTTGGGAAAATCCGGGATGGTGCGGATCAGGGCTTTGAGGTCGTCATGGGCATTCATGGGGGCGTAATGGGCCTGTGGGCGGCGGGGGTAAAGAGACAAGCACGCATTCCCACCCCCGTTCAGCCTGAGCGAAGTCGAAGGCCAAGGGAATCCCTCTGCCAAGGGCGGAGAGGCCGGAGCGTGGGCTTCGACTTCGCTCAGCCCGAACGGATCGAGGAAACTGGGGCGAGTGAGGTCGGAGCTGACCCCAATAAAACGGGCGGCTCCCTTGTCGGAAACCGCCCCAGTTCTCTCACATCGGGCTTTCCCGATCTCAGTGTTTCACGTCGCGCCAGACATTCTGATACGCGCCCCAGGCCAGGAAGCAGAAGATCAGGATGAAGACGAAAGCCCCGATCCCGGCGGCGTGACGCGATTCCAGTTTGGGCTCGGCGGTCCAAGTCAGGAAGGCGGCGACGTCCTTGGCCATCTGGTCGCGGCTGGCCAGCGTGCCGTCGGCATATTGCACCTGGCCATCCGAGGTCAGCGGCGGCGGCATCGCGATGTTCAGGTTCGCGAAGTATGGGTTATAGTGCAGGCCGGTCGGCGTCTTGGCGTCGGGGAACTTGCGCAGTAGCTCGGCGGGCTGCGGGCGATAGGCGTCGGGGCCGACCAGCGAGTAGATATAGTTGCCGCCGTCATGCCGCGCCTTGGCCATCAGCGACAGGTCGGGCGGCAGGGCGTTGTTGTTCGCCGCGCGCGCCGCCACCTCGTTGGCGAAGGGCGAGGGGAAGCGGTCGGCGGGGACGTTCTTGCGTGTCGTCGCCTCGCCCGTCTCCGGGTTGATGCTGGGCTGTTCGATCACCCACTGGTTGGCGATCGCCTTCACCTCGGGGTCGGTATAGCCCAGGTCCTTCAGGTCGCGGAACGCGACCAGCCGCAGCGAGTGGCAGGCCGCGCAGACCTCCTTGTAGACCTGGAAGCCGCGCTGGAGCTGGCGGCGGTCGAAGCGGCCGAAGACGCCGTCCGACGCCAGATGCGCGGGCTTGGGGTGAAGGTGGAACTCCTCCTCGGCGGTGGGGACGGGCGGCTCTGAGACGAGTCCCGAGACGCTGCCCCACAGCGCGATGGCGAGGACGAAGGTGAAGGCCGCCCCGACCAGGAATGCGATGCCACGAACCATGTTCAGCTATCCTCTTTCGGTTCGGGTCAGGCCAGGGCCGACTTGGTGGGTGCGGTCCCGCCATGCTTGGACAGCACGGCTTCGGTGATCGAGTTGGGCAGGGGCGCGGGGCGCTCCGTCCGGGCGATCCAGGGCAGGATCACCAGGAAATGGAGGAAATAATAGGCCGCCGTCAGCTGGCTGAGGATGATGAAGAAAGGCGTTGCGGGCGAGCCGCCGCACCAGCCGAGCAGCAGGACGTCGACGACCAGCACCCAGAAGGCGACCCGCGCCTTGGGCCGGAAATTGTTCGACCGCACCGGCGAGCTGTCCAGCCAGGGGAGGAAGAACAGCAGCAGGATCGACCCGAACATCGCCAGCACGCCCCACAACTTGGCGGGCAGGATGAAGTCGGCGGTGAAGGCGCGCAGGATCGCGTAGAAGGGCCAGAAATACCATTCGGGCACGATATGCGCCGGGGTCGAGAGCGGGTTGGCCGGAATGTAATTGTCCGGGTGCCCCAGATAATTGGGGAAGAAGAACAGCAGGCTGGCGAAGACCAGCAGGAACACGCCCAGACCCACCGCATCCTTGGCGGTGTAATAGGGGTGGAAGGGCACGGTATCCTGCTCGCCCTTCACGTCCACGCCGGTCGGGTTGTTGGAACCCGGAATGTGCAGCGCCCAGATGTGCAGGATGATGACGCCCGCAATCACGAAGGGCAGCAGATAGTGGAGCGAGAAGAAGCGGTTGAGCGCGGCATTGTCCGGCGCGAAACCGCCCAGCAGCCAGATGCGGATGGTGTCGCCGACCAGCGGGATCGCCGAGAAGAAGCCGGTGATGACCTGCGCCCCCCAGAAGCTCATCTGTCCCCAGGGGAGGACATAGCCCATGAAGGCCGTCGCCATCATCAGCAGGAAGATGACCACGCCGAGCAGCCACACCATCTCGCGCGGGGCCTTGTACGATCCATAATAAAGGCCGCGGAAGATGTGGGTGTAGACGACGATGAAGAACATCGACGCGCCGTTGGCGTGGGCATAGCGCAGGAACCAGCCCGCGTTCACGTCCCGCATGATGCTTTCGACCGAGTCGAAGGCGACGCCCGCATTGGCGGCATAATGCATCGCCAGCACGACGCCGGTGATGATCTGGATGGCGAGGGCGGCCCCCGCCAGCACGCCGAAATTCCAGAAGTAATTCAGGTTGCGCGGCACCGGATAGCCCGCACCCACGGCATTGTAGACGAGGCGCGGCAGCGGCAGCTTCTCGTCCAGCCAGCGCATGACCGGCTGTTTCGGCTGATAATGTTTGGCCCAGGGAAAGCTCATTTCTCGGGTCTCCCTTAAGCGGCCGCGCCGACCGTGACGGTCGTGTCGCTGTCGAATTTGTAATCGGGTACGAACAGGTTCTTCGGCGCCGGACCCTTTCGGATACGCGCGGCAGTGTCATAGGCCGAGCCGTGGCAGGGGCAGAAATAGCCGCCATACGGCCCCTTGTTCTCGCCCTCGCCCGCGCCCAGCGGCACGCAGCCCAGATGGGTGCAGACGCCCAGCGTGATCAGCCAGTTCGTCTTGCCCGGCTTGGTCCGCTCCGCCAGCGTCTGCGGATCGCGCAGTTCGGACAGCGGCACGGCGTTGGCCTCGGCGATTTCCTTGGGCGTCAGGTTGCGCACGAACAGCGGCTGCTTGCGGAAGCTGGCCTTGATCGCCTGGCCCGGCTGGATCTTCGACAGGTCGATCTCGGTGGTGGACTGGGCGAGAACATCGGCCGAGGGGTTCATCTGGTTGATGAGCGGCAGGACGATCGCCAGTGCGCCGACACCCGCGAAAGACACGGCGGCGACATTGATGAAGTCGCGGCGACGGGGATCATGGACCTCTTCGTGGAATGGCTCCGGCGCCTCGCCGGGGGGTACGGTGTTCTCCGTCATCGCCATTCGTCCTGTCCCTCCACCTTCGCTCGCGTTCGACACGCTACGATCCGACGGTCGTGCCGGATTGCCCCCGGTCATGCGCCGCCTGTCTCAAGCCCGTCCTCGATGAACGGCCCGTCCTTATGAACGGCCCGTACTTATGAACGGTACGTCAGGTTAGCCTTGCTTGACCGGCTTTGCCAATCCCCTTTGGGCGTTCACCGCCCGTGCAGGCGGCAAGGCGCAGGAACCTCCCTTCGCGCTGCGGGGTTGACCGTCGATAGACGCGGATGACGGACCCCTGCCGCACCCGCTCCGGCTGGACCAGGGGCATGGAGAGGATGATGACCCTGAAAAACCTGGGGAGAAAGACGGGCTGGGCCGTGGCGATCGCGGCCGGGTTGCTGGCGCTGGGCGGATGCGCCGACGACTATGGCTATAACGGCGTGTCGGTGGGTGCCGGCTATGGCGGCGGTTATGCGCCGGGCTATTATGGCGGCGGCTATGGCGGTTATGGCTACGCGCCGTCCTATTATGGCTGGTATAACGACTTCTATTATCCGGGCACCGGCGTCTACGTCTATGATCGGTATCGCCGCCCGTTCCGCTGGAACGACGGTCAGCGCGCCTATTGGGAAGGGCGTCGCGATGCGTGGCGCGGCGGCGCGATCCGGGACCAGTGGCGCGGCTGGGGCCGGGGCGGCTGGCGTGGACCGGTGCCCGGTGCGGCCCCTGCGCCCGGCGGCTGGCGTGGCAATCCCGGCCGGTGGCGCGGCGGCGAGGGCGTTCGCCCGACCCCGTCCGCGCCGCGTCCCGGTGGCTGGCGTGGCGGCCGACCGGGCGGACGCGGCGGGCGGGGTCCGCGTTAACCGGCCTTTGGGCGGGTACGGATCATGACGGTGGGACGCATCGTCATGACCGGCACATTGTCCTGATTAAGCACGGTCCAGCGGCTGATGACGAAGCCCATTTCGGGGCGGCTGGCCGAGGTCCGCGTCTCCAGCACCTCCGTTTCGCAATGGAGCGTGTCGCCGGGAAAGACGGGCCTGGTCCACCGCAGTTCGTCGACCCCGGGCGAGCCGATGCTCTGAAAGCCGGTATCGCGGAAATGCGCGACGATCATCGCCATCGCCATCGATGCGGTATGCCAGCCGCTGGCCGACAGTCGCCCGAAATGGGTGGCGGCGGCGGCTTCGTCAGACAGGTGGAAGGGCTGGGGATCGTAACGCCGGGCAAAGGCGATGACCTCGTCCCGCTCCACCTTGTACGCGCCGAACCGCGACACGTCGCCGACCGCGACATCCTCCAGCCAGATCATCCTCATTGCCTCCTTATCGTTGGAACGCGCGGCGGAACGGCGCGTCGTTGCCGTCCAGTCCCCGACCCGGCGGCAGGCCGATCAGGTCGCGCAGCAAGGGGGCAACGTCGACATTGGCGAATGGTGCCAGCCGGACGCCCGGCCGGAACGCCGGACCATGGGCGACGAACAGCGCCTCCATGGTCGGATCGGCATTGTCATAGCCATGCATCCCCCCGGCAAAGGGCTTGTCCGGCGCCTTCTCCTCGATCATCCACCCGGCATCGGCCAGACAGAAATACGGGGCGATGCGCGGGTTGCGGCCGTACTGAAAGCGCGCCGGAATCTCGCTTTTGCGCCAGCAGGTCATATGGCCGCGCCGTCCCAGCAGACGCGCCTCCAGCGCGGCCTCATGGCCGGGCTTCGCCGTCAGCGAGGCGAAGGGGCCGTCATCGCTCAACTGGTAATCGGCCGGGTCGAGAAGCTGGTCGAGCGCGATCACCCGATCGCTGGAGGTCGCCGCCATGCCATGATCGGCGACGACGACCAGATTGGCGGGCTGGTGCAGTTCCGCAAGGTTCGCCACCAGCATCCCGATCGCCCGATCCGCCTTGGCGATGGCGGTGTTGATCTCGGGCGCATCGGGGCCGACCTCGTGCCCGGCGATATCCACCTCGTCGATATAGAGCGTCAGGAAGCGCGGACGGGTGGCGGCCGGACGCCGCAGCCAGTCGATGATGGCATCGACCCGCTGGCTATCGGACACGGCGGAGTTATAGGCCTGCCAGTCGTGCGGGCGGGTGCCGCCGGTGATGCTGTGGTGGCTGTCATCCTGCTGGACCCCGCCCCAGGCGACGGTGGAGCCGGGCCAGAACATGGTGGCGGTGGGGATGCCCGCCTTCTCCGCCGTCACCCAGATCGGCTCGGCGGCATTCCACCAATAGGGCTGCTCCGACGACATGGTGAAGCGTTCGCCGGGATGAGCCGGATCGGTGAAGCTGTTGGCGACGATGCCGTGGCGATCGGGAACCAGCCCCGTCACCAGCGTCCAGTGATTGGGGAAGGTCTTGGACGGAAAGGATGGCCGCATCGGCGCGCTCACGCCGCCTGCCGCCAGTCGCGACAGATTGGGGGTGATACCCCGTTGCAGATAGTCGGCGCGGAACCCGTCGATCGACACCAGGATCGTGACCGGCGCGCGTTCCTCCCCCATGGGGGCGACGGGGGCAGGGCCTGCCATGGTGGCGGGCGCAGCGCTCGTCACCGGGGGCAGGGCAGGCGGGGTATAGGGATAGGCGCAACCGCCGAGCACGGCGAGCGCGAGAGCGGCAAGGGGGAGTCGGATCACGGTAGGGGCAGTCCTTTCGGCTCAGCCCGATAGCGTCGCATTATGACAGTGGCGAGTGGAAGCTGCCGCCCTTCGCGGGGTCAGTCGACCGGGAAGAACTGGCGGATGGTCGGGTCGGCGTTGCGGAGCAACAGGCGCAGCCGCTCCGCGGCTTGCGCGGGGTGGTCACCGGGCAAGCCAGCCATCGCCCATTCGCCGAAGGCGGGGCCGTCGGTCATCCCGTCATCGAGGATGCGGATGTCGGTGTGGCGGGGATCGCGCATGATGCGCGACAGCGTTTCACGAACGCTATCCACCGGCCCTTCGAGCAACTGGCGATATTCGCCATCGCCGATCCACAATATGCCCGAGATGCCGTCCATGCCGTTGTTGCGGCGCGAGGCCGACAATATGGCCTGATGGTCGGCGCGCTGGTCATCGCCGACGGCGCGGCTGATATAAATGACACGGCGAAACGCACTAACATGGATCATGTCGTGTGCCTAGCTGCATGAGCCGCATCTGCAAAGCGGCAATAAGCGGGTTCGGACGCCGGTCGGGCGAACCCGACCGGCGCGCGATGGATCAGACGTTGAAGCGGAACAGCATCACGTCGCCGTCCTGGACGACATATTCCTTGCCTTCCGCGCGCAGCTTGCCCGCATCGCGTGCGCCCGCTTCGCCCTTGAAGGCGATATAGTCGGGATAGGCGATCGTTTCGGCCCGGATGAAGCCGCGCTCGAAATCGCTGTGGATTTCGCCCGCCGCATTGGGGGCCTTGGCGCCGCGATGAACGGTCCAGGCGCGGGCCTCCTTCGGGCCGACGGTGAAGAAGGTCAGCAGGTCGAGCAGCGCATAACCGGCGCGGATCACGCGGGCGAGGCCGGTTTCCGACAGGCCCAGCTCCGACAGGAACTCGCCGCGGTCTTCGGCGGGCATGGTCGCGATCTCGGCCTCGATCGCGGCCGAGACGACGACGGCCTGTGCGCCCTCGGCGGCGGCCTTCTCGAACACGCGCGCCGAATGGGCATTGCCGTTCGCCGCGTTCGATTCCTCGACATTGCAGACGTAGAGGACGGGCTTGGCGGTCAGCAGCTGCGCCTGCGAAAAGACGCGGGCTTCCTCCTCGTCCTTGGGCACGGTCAGCCGCGCGGGCTTGCCGTCGCGCAGCAGTTCGAGCGTCTGGCCGAGGACCGACGCGGCGATCTTGGCTTCCTTGTCGCCCTGCTGCCCCTTCTTGATGAAGGCGGGGACGCGCTTTTCCAGGCTTTCCAGGTCGGAGAGCATCAGCTCGGTCTCGACCGTCTCCGCGTCGGCGATGGGATCGACCTTGCCCTCGACATGGGTGACGTCGCCGTCCTCGAAGCAGCGCAGGACATGGACGATGGCGTCCACCTCACGGATATTGCCCAGGAACTGGTTGCCGAGGCCTTCGCCCTTGGAGGCGCCGCGCACCAGCCCAGCGATGTCGACGAACGCCAGCTGCGTCTCGATGATCTTGGCCGAACCAGCGACTTCGGCCAGCTGGTACAGGCGTGGATCGGGCACCGCGACATTGCCGACATTGGGCTCGATCGTGCAGAACGGATAATTGGCGGCCTGCGCCGCCGCCGTTTCGGTCAGCGCGTTGAAAAGGGTGGACTTGCCGACATTCGGCAGGCCGACGATGCCGCAGCGGAAACCCATGCGTCGCGTATCCTACAGGAAAGGGGAAAGCGTCCCTCTAGCGAGGATGGGGGGATTTCTCAACCGATGGTGGTGGGGGGGGAAGGGAAGACACCGCTGCCCAAACCCCAAGCTCCGTTCAGCCTGAGCGAAGTCGAAGGCCAAGGGCTGACCTTCGCCTCAAGGATGTTTGATGACTGGATTCCCGTGGCCTTCGACTTCGCTCAGGCCGAACGGAGTTGGGGAGGGGAGCAGGGGCGTTACCCGCCCGTCAAGCCCCGACCGCCAGCGCGGCGGCATAGCCGAGCAGCATGACGCCCATCGCACCCGAAAAGCCCATCAGCACCAGACCCATATAGCGCAGGATCGGCGGATTGGCGCGCTGCGCCTTCTTGTTCCGGCCCAGGCCCGACAGCACGAAGCTGGCCAACATGCCAAAGGTGAAGACGGCGAATTCGAGCATCGTGGATACGTCCGGAAATAGGGAGGTGCGATCGCCACCCTCCTTACCCAATATAGGTTAACGGCACGATATCGCCGCGACAAAACGCCCCGTATCAAAGGCGAGTCGAGGGAACTTTTCACCTGATCGCGGGTGTGGCGCATGTCGTCGCACCCGTTCCGGTCGGATCAGCGATAATTGAAGCTGACGCTGATCCGTTCGCCCTTGGCGCCGTTGGGCACCACCTCATGCCGCAGCCAGCTTTCCCAAAGCAGCACGGTGCCGGGCTCGGGCGTGGCGGTGGCGAAGGTGGCCAGATCGTCCGGCGCATCGGGGCGGCGGGGCGGCGCGGCCATCAGCATCGGCAGGCGCGGATCCTCCAGCTTCAGCGCGCCCGAGCCCTGGGGCATGGCGACATAGAGCGTGCCCGACACCACCGAATGCGGGTGGATATGCGCCGAGTGATGGCCCCCCGGCTTCAGGACATTGACCCACAGGCTGTCGAGCTTCAGCTTGCGCCCGCCCAGATCGAACGCGCATTCCTCGGCGAAGCGCGCGACATGGCGGTCGAGCTTCTTCTTGAGGTCGGCAAAGACCGGATCGCGGATCGGCAGGTCGTTGAGCGAGGCATAGCTGGTATAGCCGCGATAGCCATGCTCCTTGGACCAGCGCCGCCCGGCCCGGTCGTCCTCGGCCAGTGCCCAGCAGCTTTGTTCGATCTCGGCCAGCAGATCGGCATCGTCGAGCTGGCCCTCATAGAGCAGCGAGGCGAAGAGGCGGCGGACGCTCATGCCGCATCCCCCAGTCGCAGCGCGATATCGTTGACGAAGCGCACGTCGTCGCCCTCCGCCAGCCAATGCGCCTCCGCCGCCACCGCGCCGAGCAGGTCGGACAGCGGCTCGATCTCGGACTTGGCGTAATTGCCCAGCACATGGCCGGTCACGCGGTCCTTGTGCCCCGGATGCCCGATGCCGAGGCGCACGCGGCGAAAGTCCGGTCCCAGATGCTGGTCGATCGAGCGCAGGCCGTTATGCCCCGCCGTGCCGCCGCCGGTCTTCACCTTGACGCGGAAAGGCGCGATGTCGAGTTCGTCGTGGAACACGGTCAGCGCCTCGACACCCAGCTTGTAGAAGCGCAGCGCGTCGCCGACGCTCCGGCCGCTCTCGTTCATGAAGGTCGCGGGCTTCAGCAGCAGGATCTTCTGCCCGCCGATCCGGCCTTCCTGGGTCCAGCCCTGGAATTGCTTCTTCACCGGGCCGAAATCATGCACCTCGGCGATGGCGTCCATCGCCATGAAGCCGACATTGTGGCGGTGCATCGCATATTGCGCCCCCGGATTGCCCAACCCGGTCCAGACCTGCATGTGGTGTTCCTCGTTCGCGTTACGGATGAGGCCCCTAGCATCGGGTGTCGGGACGCCAAAGCCGCTATTCGGGGCGGGGCTGCGTCAGCCGGTCGATCGCGCGGGCCGTCATCCGGCGATAGGTCTCGTCCGAATAGCGGTGCGTGCCGACGAAATGGACCAGTCGCTCATCGCCCGTGACCGGCGTGCGCCAGAAATTATAATAGCGACCATAGGGCAGGGTGACAGTGCCGGGCTCGTTGGAGAGCAGGAAGTTCGACGTCACCTGTTCGCTTCCCCATTCGGCCCAGGTCGCGGTGCCGACCAGATTCTCGGCCCGGCGCGAAAAGGTCGCCGCTGCTTTGCGGTCGCTAGGCCCACCGCGAGCGAAGCCCGCAAACCCCGACGATGCCCGGACGTAGGAATGGCATTCCGCATCGGGATAGGCGGCATAACGGGATTCGATCAGCGCCTGCATGTGCGCCGGAGCCGACACCGGGCCGTCGGGATATTTGCGCCGGACGAACTCCGGCAGCGTCTGGATGCCCAGGGCCTGGCTGTCGGGGCCGCCCAGCAGCATGAAGCCCCGATTCCCGGTGATCGCTGCGCGAACCTCGGGCAGGTCGTTCAGCGTCACGGTATCGGAATCGAGCTGGACGACATAGTGATCGGCGCGCAGGTCGAGCAGTACCAGCAATCTTTCCCAGGTGCCGCCGCGCGGACACACGCCGGTGTCGATCTCCGCAATCGGAATGATGCGGGGCGCGCCGCAATGCCGTGCCAGGACGCGCCGGTCTGCATCCGTCAGGCTGCCGTCGTCGATCAGGACGATCCGGCCCATGGCCAGATGCTGGTGGAAGGATTTGATCGCGACCAGATAGGGGATCAGCGTGCGGGTGCCGATCATCGACAGGACGATCACGCCGTCGTCGCGGGGTATGATCGGCGGCGTCGCCAGTATCCGCTGCGCGACATGCAGGTGCAGGTGCATCCGCGCCCGGCGCATGGTCCGGTCGAGGACCTTGCAGAAAAGCCGGTGGGGACGGGCGGACGACGTCATCATACGGGGATGCGGCAGCGCGACGGAGATGACAAGCGAGTCACGCCCCCCGCCTGGTCATAATGATACGCTTCGACGGCGGCGTCAGATCAGCCCCTGCGCCCGCAGGCTGACATGCCCCGCCGTGCCGATGATGATATGGTCGTGTACCGTGATCCCCAGCCTCTTGCCCGCCTCGGCGATGGCGCGGGTCACGTCGATATCGGCCCGGCTGGGCGAGGGGTCGCCGCTGGGGTGGTTGTGGACCAGGATCAGCGCGGCCGAACCGAAGTCGATCGCGCGCCGGATCACCTCGCGGACATAGACCGGCGCCTGGTCGATCGAGCCCTGTCCCATCAGCTCGTCGCGGATCAGCATGTTGCGGGTGTTCAGATGCAGCACCCGCACCCGCTCGACCCCGTGATGCGCCATGTCGGCATGCAGATAATCGAGCAGCGCCTGCCAGTTGGACAGGACGGGACGCTTCATCGCCTCCGCCTGGACCAGCCGCAGCGCGCAGGCCTGGGCGATCTTGATCGTCGCCGCCGCCGTCTCGCCTATGCCGTCGACCCGCTGGAGCGCGATGGGGTCGGCGGTCAGGACGCCGCCGATATCGTGGAACTCGCGCAGCAGGGCCTTGGCCATCGGCTTGGTGTCGCGGCGCGGAATGGCGGTCATCAAAAGATATTCGATCAGTTCATGATCGAGCAATCCGCCACCGCCCAGCAATCGGTCGCGCAGCCGCGCGCGGTGCCCGGCATGGTCATTGGCTTCGATTTCGCTGGTATCGCGCATGTCCCGTCCCCCGTGGCGGGGCATCATAAAGCGGGCGGCGGGAACTGTCGCCGGGCTTCACGCGATTGCGTGGCGCGGGGCTGGGTGTCTATGACGTGGGTCAAGATTGAGGGAGTGGCATCGGGGTGGAGGGCGCGAGCGAAGAGAGCGAGACGCGCGTGACCCCGGTCGCGAGCCCCGCCCGCCGTTTCCGTCGCCTGCAGCTGACCCTGATCGCCATCGCGCTGGTCATACTGGCCGCGTTGATCGCCCTGTGGATCGAGCGCAAGCCGCTGGCGGGACAGGTGCTGGACCGCGAACTGGCGAAGCGTGGCGTGCCCGCGCGCTACAGGATTTCCGACCTGGGCTTTGGTCGACAGCGGCTGACCGATGTCGTGCTGGGCGATCCGCGCCGCCCCGACCTCGTCGCCGACTGGCTGGAGACGCGGACCCGCATGACCCTGTCGGGACCGGTCGTGACGGGCGTGCGCGCCGGGCGGGTTCGCCTGCGCGGGCGGTTGATCGACGGGCGGATCAGCCTGGGCACGCTCGACAGGCTGATGGGACCGCCCGACGCATCGGGCAAGCCGTTCCAGCTGCCCGCGCTGGACGTGGCGGTGCAGAATGGCGGCATCCGGCTCGAAACACCGCACGGAGTCGTCGGCCTGAGCGTCTCGGGGCAGGGGGTGCTGAGCGACGGCTTTACCGGACGGCTGGCGGCGGTCGCACCCAGGCTCGTGATGGGCGATTGCGTCGCGACCGGGCTGGCTGCCCCCTTGCGCGTACGGGTGGTACGCGAACAGCCGACGCTGACCGGGCCGCTGCAACTCGGCGATCTGCGCTGCGGCGAGGTGGCGGTCGCCGATCTGGCGGCGCGGGTCGATGTGACCTTCGGGGCGGCGCTCGACCGCTGGCAGGGGCGGGCTTCGCTCGGCAGCGGGGCGATCCGGCATCCGGTCCTGGCTGCTGCGGCGATTGACGGCCAGATCGACTTTTCCGGCACTGCCAAGGGTACGCAAGGCCGGTTGCAGGTCGCCGCGCGCAACGTCGCGGCGCGCTTTGGCCGGGCCGAACGGGCGATGGTCGCGGGTCGCTATCTGATCGGCACCGCCACCCGCTTCGACGGACAGGCGCAACTGGGCGGTGCGCAGGCGTCGGCCGCGATGCTGGCCCCCGTGCTGACGGCGGGCGAGGCGGCGGCGGGCACGCCGGTCGGCCCGGTGCTGCGTGCCATGACCCAGGCGGTCGGACGGGCGGGGCGTCGCTTCGCGGCCGACATGGCGCTGGCGATCGACAGCGACCGGGGACCGCGCGGGCCGGGCTTTGCGGTGCGGGTGCCGCGCCTGACGGTCGCGTCGGCGAGCGGCGGTCGGCTCGCCTTCGCGGGCGGCTATGGCCTCGCCTATGATATGCGGGGGCTGCGGATCGATACGCGGGCGGCGATGGGTGGCGGCGGTCTGCCGACCCTGCGCGCGACGTTGCAGCAGGATGGACCGAAACAGCCGATGCGCGGCACCGCCGAGCTGGCGCGTTACGAAGCCGGCGGCGCGGCTTTGGCCTTTGATCGGATGGTGTTCCGCGCCGCCGCCCATGGCGAAACCCAGGTGACGACCCGTATCGCGCTGTCCGGGCCGATCAGCGGCGGGCGGATCGACGGGCTGATCCTGCCGATCGCCGCGCGCTGGGATGGCGGGCGGCGCTTGCTGGTCAATCCTGTGTGCCAGCCGCTGGCGATCGACCGGCTGGCGCTGTCGGGCCTGAGGCTGGCGCGGGTGGCCACGCGGCTCTGTCCGCTGGACGGCGCGCTGGTTCGGCTGGACGGCCCAAGGCTGGGCGGCGGCGCGCAACTCGGGCCGACGAAGTTGGTCGGCCAGATCGGCAGCAGCCCGCTGACCCTGGCGGCGGCGGCCACCCGCTTCGCGCTGGCGGATCGCGGCTTTACCCTGACCGGCGTGCAGACGGTCATCGGCCGTCCCGAATCGCCGACCCGGATCGACGCGGCCGAACTGAATGGCCGGATCACCCCGGAGGGCCTTGCGGGCCAGTTTACCGGCGGCGCGGGGCAGGTCGGGCAGGTGCCTCTGCTGCTGGGTGAGGCAGGCGGCGACTGGCGACTGGCGGGCGGCGTGCTGACGCTGAACGGCGCGCTTCAGGTCCGTGACGCGCGCGCCGATTCGCCGCGCTTCCTGCCGATGGCGGCGCGCGACGTCACGCTGACGCTCGCGGGCAGTCGCATCGACGCCAAGGGCACGTTGTTCGAGCCGACCAAATCGGTGAAGGTCGCCGATGTCACCATCACCCACGCGCTCGACAAGGGCGCGGGCGAGGCGGACCTGAGCGTGCCGGGCATCACCTTTGCCAAGGACTTCCAGCCCGAATTGCTGACCCCGGTGACGAAGGGCGTGATCGAGGATGTACGCGGGCCGATCAACGGGCGCGGCCATATTGCGTGGGACGCTGACGGCGTACGCTCGACCGGACGATTCGGCACCGATGGCATCGACCTGGCCGCCGCGCTCGGCCCGGTCAGCGGCATCGCGGGCACGATCGACTTCACCGACCTGCTGGCCTTGGAGAGTGCGCCGGGACAGGTGGCGACGGTCAAGACGATCAATCCGGGCATCCAGGTGACGAACGGTGTCATCCGTTATCAGACGCTGTCGGGCGCGCGGGTTAAGGTGGAGAGCGGACGCTGGCCGTTCGCGGGCGGCATGCTCACCCTCGACCCGACGTTGCTCGACTTCTCGCAACCGGTCGAACGCCGCATAACCTTCCATGTCGAGGGGGCGGCCGCCGACCAGTTCCTGCTCCAGTTCGACTTCCAGAATTTGAACGCCACCGGCGTCTTCGACGGCACCCTGCCGATGATCTTCGACGAGCGAGGCGGGCGGATCGAGGGCGGGCGGCTGGCCGTGCGCTCCGGCGGCGGCAGCATCGCCTATCTGGGCGAACTGAGCCAGAAGGATCTGGGCGTTTGGGGCAATCTGGCGTTCGGGGCGCTGCGTTCGCTCAACTATCGCAGCTTGCGGATCGACATGAACGGCCCGCTGGCGGGCGAGATGGTGACGGACGTGCGCTTCGCCGGGATCAGCCAGGGCAAGGGCGCCAAGTCCAACTTCATCATCCGGCGGCTCCAGCGGCTGCCCTTCATCTTCAACGTGCGGATCAAGGCGCCCTTCCGCGGGCTGCTCGATTCGGCGCAGTCCTTCTACGACCCGCGCCGCCTGATCCAGCGCAACCTGCCCGCGCTGCTGGACGAGCAGAACAAGCGCGCCGCGCCGCCGGCCAATATCCCCATTCAGCCCTCCGCAAGCGAGACCGTGCCATGACCGTAACAGGATTGAAAATGCTGGGAAGGATGCCGATCTTGGATGCGACACGATGGATGCCGGTCGCGCTGACCCTGCTGAGCGGAGGATGCGTCAACATCTCCGCGCCGGAGAAGCCGATCGAGATCAATCTGAACATCAATGTGACGCAGGAAGTGGTATATCGCCTGGATGGCGAGGCCAAATCGCTGATCCAGCAGAATCCGGGGATATTCTGATCATGAAGGCAAAGACGGTGATCCTGGCGCTCGGCGCGGTGGCGCTGCTGGGCGTATCGGGCATGGCGATGGCGCAGCGCGATCCGGCCTATGCCGCCGCGCGCGCCGAGGGGTTGGTCGGCGAGCAGCCCGATGGCTATCTGGGCATCGTAGGCAGTGCGACGCCCGCGCTGCGCACGCTGGTCAACAGCATCAACATCCAGCGCAAGGCCGCCTATACCCAAAAGGCACAGGCCAGCGGCGCGACCGTCGAGCAGATGGCCTTCACCAGCGGCTGCAACCTGATCGCGCAGACCGCGAGCGGCGAGAAGTACAAGACGCCCGAGGGTGTCTGGAAGACCCGCACCGGCGCGGCCCCGGAACGCGCGCCCGCTTGCGTGTAATTCCCTTTTTACTCCCCTCCCGCAGGCGGGAGGGGCTGGGGGAGGGGAGTCCGGTTGCGATAGGGCGTACGGTCTGGGGCGTGGACTGGTGTCGCTCAAATAACTGACGACACCACTTGCGGACAGCGCCAACCCTCCCCCAACCCCTTCCGCCTGCGGGAGGGGAGAAGAAGAGGGGGGCTGCCGCCTGCGGGATGGGAGGCGAAAAGGGGAGCGCTGTCACTCCCCGGCAACAATCCTTAACACATCTGTCACAAGCTCCACCCCAGGCGGTTGACTTGGGGGGAGGGGCTTTCTAAACGGGCCTCGCCTTGGCGGGGTCGCTCGCCGTTCGCGCGCATTCTCCCCTTCGGTGACGAAATCAGGTGAGGGTGGCTGCGTGGCGGAGAAGGAACCCGGACAGGACTTTGGCGATGCGGACGATCCGCGTCTGGCCGCGCTGGATCAGCGATTGGCCAAGGCGAAAGCGGACGGCGCAGCGCGGCAGGGGGTGAAGGTGGACGCCGACAGGGGTTATTCCCAGGGCAGCCGCGTGATCTCCGCGCTGATCGGAAGTCTTGTCGGCAGTGCGTTGATCGGCTGGCTATTCGACCGCTGGTTCGGCACCGCACCCTGGGCCTTGATCGTGATGCTGTTCCTGGGGATCGGCGTGGCGTTCAGGCAGATCATTCGGATTTCTGGTGAGCGCCCGGAGTAACCGGGCGTTCGTCATATGTGGGAACGAAGCAGCGTGGCGGCAGAATCGGGCGGCAAGATTGATCCGATGCACCAGTTCCTGATCGAGCCGGTGCTCGGTCAGCACTGGGTGGTCGGCGGCTACGACCTTTCCTTCACCAATTCCGCTTTGTGGATGGTGGCGACGCTGGTCGCGCTGTGGGTGTTCATGATCGGCGGCATGAAGCGCGATCTGGTTCCCGGGCGCTGGCAGGCGGCGGTCGAAGGCTTTACCGGCTTCGTGAATGCGATGCTGACGTCGAACATCGGGCCGGAGGGCAAGCGCTTCCTGCCTTACGTCTTCTCGCTGTTCATGTTCATCCTGTTCGCCAACGTGCTGGGCCTGCTGCCCTTCGGCGTGGTGCCGGGTGTCCATCCCTTCACCGTGACCAGCCATGTGACCGTGACCGGCGTGCTCGCGCTGATCTCGTTCGCGATCGTGCTGATCGTCGGCTTCGGTCGCCACGGCTTCCACTTCTTTGCGCTGTTCGTGCCGCACGGCACGCCCAAGCTGATGATTCCGCTGATCTTCGTGGTCGAGCTGATGAGCTTTCTGGTGCGCCCCTTCTCGCTGGGTCTGCGACTGTTCGTCGCGATGACTGCGGGGCATATCCTGCTGAAGGTTCTCGCCGCCTTCGTCATCAACGGCATCAACATGGGTCCCGGCTATGCCGCGCTCATCACCCTGCCGAGCTTCCTGCTGATGATCGGCATCACCCTTCTCGAACTGCTGGTCGCCGCGATCCAGGCCTATGTCTTCGCGCTGCTGACCTCGGTTTACCTGAACGACGCCGTCAACCTGCACTGATCCGCCGAGCCGGATCGGGCGGGCGGACGCGCCGCTTGAGTTGAATACCCAAACGACCCTTTTTGAACTGGAGTGATTGAAATGGACGCAGAAGCCGCGAAGCTGATCGGTGCCGGTCTGGCCGCTATCGGCATGGGCATCGCCTCGCTCGGCGTGGGCAACGTGTTCGCCAAGTTCCTCGAAGGCGCGCTGCGCAATCCGGGTGCGGCGGACAGCCAGCAGGGCCGCCTCTTCATCGGTTTCGCCGGTGCCGAGCTTCTGGGCCTGCTCGCCTTCGTGACGATGATCATCCTGGTGTTCGTCGCCTAATCATTCGGATCGGCCGGGCGTGTCGCTGACGATGCGCCCGGTTGATATGGCAACGAGGACTCCATGCCCCAGATAGCACAGATCAGTGCGACCTATGCGTCGCAGATCTTCTGGCTCCTGATCACGTTCGGCCTGCTGTATTTTGTGGTCGGTCGTGGGATGGTGCCCAAGATTCAGGCGACCGTCGACGCTCGCGAAGGCCGTATCGCCGGCGATCTGGCGGCGGCGGAGGCCGCGCGTGCGGAGGCCGACCGGGTCGAGGCGGCATGGCGGGCCGAAATGGACGCTGCCCGTGTCGCCGCGATGGCCGAGACCAACGCCGCCAAGGCACGCGCCACCCACGCTTTCGAGGCGCAGGTGAAGGCCGCCGATGCCGACCTTGCCGAACGTCTGGGTCATCACGACCTGGCGATCGCCAATGCCAAGGTCGAGGCGATGGCCAATCTTCAGACCGTGGCGGCGGAAGCTGCCCGCGATCTCGTCGCCAAGCTGTCCGGCGTCCAGGTGGGCGAGGATGCGGCGGCCGACGCGGTGCGAAAGGTGAGCGCGCATGGCTAATCATTCCGCAAACGGCGTGCTGGCCAATGGCGATGCGCTGGTCGCGCAGAACCTGGCTGATGCGGCGTCCGCCGAGGGCATGGCGCAGAAGCCGATCCGCGAGGGCGATGGCCTGACTGGCAACACGGTCGCGGCTGCCGAAACCGAGCATCACGCCGCCAGCCCGACCGCGCTGGGTTTCGATTCGACCGGCTGGGTGGCGCTTGCCGCTCTGGTCGTGCTGATCGGAATGCTGGTGAAGAAGGTGCCGTCGATGATCGGTCGTTCGCTCGACCAGAAGATCGCCGGTATCCGCGCCCAGCTCGACGAAGCCAACAAGCTGCGTCAGGAAGCCGAAGCGCTGAAGGCCGAATATGAGGCCAAGGCGAAGGCCGCCCATGCCGATGCCGAGGCGATGCGTGCCCAGGCCCAGCATGAGGCGGGTCAGCTGCTCAGCAAGGCGAAGGCCGATGCCGAGGCGCTGATGGAGCGTCGCGCCAAGATGGCCGAGGACAAGATCGCCGCCGCCGAGCGCACCGCGATCGCCGAAGTCCGCGCCCGTGCCGCCGAGGCCGCCGCCAAGGCTGCCGGTCTGCTGATCGCCGAGCATCATTCGGCGGATGCGGATCGCGCGATGATCGACCGCACCATCGCGGGGCTCGGTCGCCCGAACTGATCGGCCTGATGGCCGGAGACAGGACCGCGCTTCGGGAAGCCGAGGCGCGGTTCGGTCGTTTTTAGGAAGTCAGCAACGCCCCCTCCGTTCAGGCTGAGCGAAGTCGAAGCCTACGCCCTATGCTCGCCTCTCATGAGGAGAGGGATTCCCTTAGGCTTCGACTTCGCTCAGCCCGAACGGAGGTCGGGAAAGCCCATTCCTCCCCAAGCTTGGCTTGGGGAGGGGGACCGCCGGGCAAAGCCCGGTGGTGAAGGGGCCGAACCCGACACCACAAACCCCCGTCACGCGCGGGGCCGCATCGCCGTCTCTTCCGGGTTTCCGGCGACGATGCCCATTCCCGAGCCCGTGACAAAGGAGACACTTCCTATGGCATGGGTCATTCTGGGCATTGCCGTGATTACCGAGATTTGCTGGGCGCTCAGCCTGAAATGGGCGGCAACCGTCGCGACCTGGCAGGCGTCGAGCGTGCCGATCGTCCTCAGCTTCGTGAATATGGGCCTGCTCGCACTGGCGATGCGCGGGCTTCCGGCCGGAACCGCCTATGCGGTGTGGACCGGGTTGGGTGCGGTGGGCGTCGTGATCGGCGGGGCCATCGTGTTCGGCGACAAGATCGCGCCGATCCAGGCGGGCTTCATGGTCCTGACCGTGATCGGCGTGATGGGGACCAAGCTCTTCGCGCAAGGGTAAGTGGTCGTTCACGCGAAGCCGCGAAGGCGCGAAGAAAATGGTTCGCGCAGAGGCGCGGAGGACGCAGTGGTGTTCTGAAGGTGGTAGTCGGAAGACCTTTTTCCCCCTCTGCGTTCTCTGCGCCTCTGCGCGCAAAAAACCTTCGTGTCTTCGCGGCTTCGCGCGAACCAAACACCCTGACAGGGTAGCGATCCGCCCTTGGCGCTCCTAAATCGCACCCAATGTCCGAGCCTCCCGTCGACCGCTTCAACGAAGAGAAATCCACCTTCACCCTGCGCGGGGCCGATGCGCCCGATCTGAACGCGGGCGTGGCCGCGATCCGCAACGTGCTGGCGACTCTGCCGCTGCGGCCCGGCGTCTACCGGATGCAGGATGCGCGCGGCGATGTCCTCTATATCGGCAAGGCGCGCGCGCTGAAGAACCGCGTCGCCAACTATACGCAGGTCGAGCGCCTGCCCAAGCGCCTGCAACGCATGGTGGCGCAGACCCGGTCGATGACCATCGTCACGACCAATAACGAGGCCGAGGCGCTACTGCTCGAAGCGCAGCTCATCAAGCGCTATCGCCCGGCCTTCAACGTGCTGTTGCGCGACGACAAGAGCTTCCCTTTCATCCTGCTGCGCAACGACCATGACTTCCCGCGCATCCAGAAGCATCGTGGCGCGCGGCGGGCGGTCGGCAATTATTACGGCCCCTTCGCCAGCGCGGGCAGCGTCAACAACACGCTGAACGCGCTGCAAAAGCTGTTCTTGCTGCGCTCCTGCACCGATAGCTTCTTCAAGGGGCGCGACCGGCCGTGCCTGCTCTACCAGATCAAGCGTTGCTCGGCGCCGTGCGTCGGCCGGATCGACGAGGCCGCCTATGCCGAATTGGTCGCCGATGCCAAGAACTTCCTTGGCGGCAAGTCGACCCAGGTCCAGGCCAAGCTCGGCACCCAGATGCAGGCAGCCGCCGAGGCGATGGATTTCGAGCTGGCCGCGATCCTGCGCGACCGGCTGAAGGCGCTGACCTTCATCCAGGGGACGCAGGCGATCAACGCGGAAGGGGTGGGCGACGCCGATATCTTCGCGCTGGCCAATCGCGAGGGGGTGATGGGCATCCAGGCCTTCTTCATCCGCGGCGGCCAGAATTGGGGGCATCGCAGCTTCTTCCCCGCGCACACCAATGACGTGCCCGAGGAGGAGGTGCTGACCAGCTTCCTCACGCAGTTCTATGAGGAAGTGCCGCCCGCCAAGACGATCCTGCTCGACCGCGACCTGCCGGAGGGCGACCTGCTGACCGAGGCGCTGGGCGAGCGGGCCGGGTACAAGGTGCAGCTCAACGTCCCCCAGCGCGGCGACCGCCGCCGCCTGCTCGACCAGGCCAAGCGCAACGCCGTCGAGGCGCTCGACCGGCGGCTGGCCGAGTCGACCACCCAGGCCAGGCTGCTGCGCGAGGTGGCGGAGTTTTTCGACCTGTCCGAGCCGCCGCAGCGGATCGAGGTCTATGACAACAGCCATATCCAGGGCACCAACGCGCTGGGTGCGATGGTCGTGGCGGGGCCGGAGGGTTTCCAGAAGGGCCAGTATCGCAAGTTCAACATCAAGGGGAATGAGGCGGCGACCAACGACGATTTCGGCATGATGCGCGAAGTCTTCCGCCGCCGCTTCGCCCGCCAGCTGGAGGAGAACCCGGATCGCGACAATGCGACCTGGCCCGACCTGGTGCTGATCGACGGCGGTCGCGGCCAGCTCAACGCGGCCAAGGCGGTGCTGGAGGATCTGGGCATCGAGGATGTCTGCCTGGTCGGTGTCGCAAAGGGTCCGCATCATGGCCGCGAGGGGCGCGAGGTCTTCCACATGATGGACGGCAGCGAACGGATGCTGCCTGTCAACGCGCCGCTGCTCTTCTACCTCCAGCGGCTACGCGACGAGGTCCACCGCTTCGTGATCGGCGCGCACCGCGACAAGCGCGCCAAGGCGATGGGCGCGAGCCCACTCGACGAAGTGCCCGGCATCGGCCCGGCGCGCAAGAAGGCGTTGCTGATGCACTTCGGCACGGGGCGTGCGGTGCGGAATGCTAGTCTGGAAGACCTGCAAAAGGCGCCGGGGGTCAGCCAGGCGGTGGCACAGCAGGTCTACGATTTTTATCATAGTCGGTGAGGGGGGAACCGGCCATCCCTGTGGCCCACCATTCCAATTTCTTCATCAATCCAAAGCTGTTTCGGGAAAGATTACTCGGGAACATATTTGGGGATACTTGCCGGCTCTTGCGTTTCTCCTCACTGCAAACGCAGGGCATTCTTGCTTAGAGTTCCCAATCGGGAAGTCGGCTCAACGGGTTTGAGCCATCACAGTGTCTTCAGATAGTCCTCGAAGCGCCGCCCCTTTTCGTGTCGAAAGGTGGTGCCCGTGCCGCTGACGGTAGCAATTCGGTCGACCCGAAAGTTGCGGAAAGCGTTCCTGGCTTCACACCAGCTGGTAAGGAGCCACGCTGCATCGAACAGGGTCAGTCCGAGCGGTCTTATCGTCCGTTCGCTCTCGTTATCCGAAAGGTCCGCATAGGTGATGCGGAGGATCAGGCGTCCGCGTATGGCATCGCGCAACAGGGGCAGATGTGCCTTGGCACACTCGCTTTCCGATGTCCGCCTGGACACCGCGCGCAGCGGTAGGTTTGAATAGGCCGCTTGCCGGTCGGGTCCCATTGAGGCGGCAAACTTCGCCGATGCCCGTCGCGCGGCGGCCGCCAGCGGCTTGTCGCTCCGCGCTGCGATCAGGCGCATTCCCAGCATGACCGCCGCCATCTCGTCATGATCCAGATGCAGCGGCGGCAGGAAATAGCCCTGCTCCAACTGATATCCGACGCCCGGTTCTCCGCGAACCGGTGCGCCCATGGCCTGCAATGTCACCATGTCGCGATAAATCGTCCGCACCGACACGCCGAGCATCTCGGCCAGCGTGTCTGCCGAGATCGGGACTGACCGTCCGCGCAGGTGATCGAGAAGCGCAAAAAGCCGCAGTGAGCGCATGGGAAGGCTGTCGTTCCATCCTGACGGAAACTGTCAGGGATGACGTGTATCGCGGGGCTTCACGAACGTCACCGTCAGGAAACGCCATGACCGCCATTTGCTATGAGATCGTCACCTACAGGACCAACGACGCGGATCAGGCGGACAGGGTTCGCGACTACGCACGGGCGCTGCTCGTCCGCCAATCAGGCTTCATCGCCTGGACGCCTTTCAAGGGTGTAGACGATGCGAACGAGCGGGTCGATCTGGTCGCTTGGACCGATCATCATAGCGCCCGCGTCGCCGCGCAAATGGTCGGGAATGCCCCGGAGTTTGCCGACTTTCGTGGCTCCGTCGCGACGGTCGCGAGCATGGCGCACTACATTGCCCTTTCCCTCGACCCGCAGCCAGTGGTGGCGGGGAGCGGCATCGAGCTTGGTCGCTTCAAACTGAAGCCCGGTGTCGAGGAAAGCGCGATGCGAGCCGCCTACACGGCGATGGTGTCAGATCATCTGGGACACCAGCCGGGGTGGCGGCGTCAGCATCTGGTGAAGCTGCAGGATGGTACGTTCGTCGATCTGGCCTTTGCCAGTGACCGCGATCGCGCCGAAGCGATCTGCGCCAGTTGGGTTGGTAATGCGGATTGTGACCGCTTCCTTTCCATGATCGAGCCTGTCAGCATGGAGTTCGGCACGATCGTTTGAGTTGACCGTGCAGGTGCGGGCTTTCCCAATATACCATCGTTTTTGGGATTTGGCGATGCCCTTCAGGGAGCCATCGGCGTCGGGTTACACGGATCATGATGGCCTGCTGCCATCCATAGCATCCCACCCCATTCCCCCCTACATCCTCCATCATGCACCGGGTCGCCCCCGCCATTATCCTGTCGGTCCGGCCGCATGGCGAGCATGGGGCGATCGTGCGGGCTTTGACCCGCGAGGACGGGGTGCAGCCGGGCTATGTCCGGGGCGGGCGGTCGCGGGCTTTGCGGCCGGTGCTGCAACCGGGCAATGGGATCGTCGGCGAGTGGCGGGCGCGGACGGTGGAGCAGCTTGCCGCGCTGACTGTCGAGCCGGGGCATAGCCGCGCGGGGCTGCATGGCGAGCCGCTGGCCGCCGCCGGGATCGAGTGGCTCTGCGCGCTGACCGCCGCGACGCTGCCCGAGGAGCAGCCTTATCCCGTGCTTTACGAGGCGCTGGACGCGGTGCTGACCGCGATTGAATCGGCCCCGTCCGCGCGGGGCTGGGCGGGGGCGTTGGTGCGCTATGAACTGCTGCTGCTCGGGCAATTGGGGTTCGGGCTCGATCTGGAGCGATGCACCGTGACCGGCGGGACCGCCGATCTCGCCTTTGTCAGCCCCAGGAGCGGGGCGGCGGTGTCGGCGGGGGCGGCGTTCGGATACGAGGTGCGGCTGTTCCCCTTGCCCGACTTCCTGCGCGAGGGCGGGGTGGCCGACTGGCCGGATATCTTTGCCGCCGGGCGGATCACCGCGCATTTCCTGGCGCGCGATATCCTGGCCGGTCTGCGCAACGATCCGATGCCCGCCCGCGTGCGGCTGTTCGATCGGTTCAAAAGGGCGGTTGCGTGAGGACCGCCCGCTAAGGCAAAGGGCGCTCCGAACTTAGGCAAGACAAGGGGCCAGCCATGGCATTGATCGCGATCCTCGCCGGTGACGGCATCGGCCCGGAAGTGACCGCCGAAGCGCGGCGCGTGCTGGAGGCGCTGGACCTGGGCCTGACCTTCGAGGAAGCCAAGGTCGGTGGCGCGGCCTATGAGGCCGCCGGGCATCCGCTGCCCCCCGAGACGCTGGAGGTGGCGGGTCGCGCCGACGCGCTGCTGTTCGGGGCGGTCGGCGATCCGCGCTTCGACGCGCTGGAGCGCGCGCATCGGCCCGAGCAGGCGATCCTGGGCCTGCGCAAGGCGTTCGGGCTGTTCGCGAACCTGCGCCCCGCGCGCCTGTTCGAGGGGCTGGAGGATGCCAGCTCGCTGCGCCCCGATATCGCCCGCCGCATCGACATGGTGATCGTGCGCGAGTTGACCGGCGACGTCTATTTCGGCGCCAAGGGTCGCGGCACCACCGAGGCGGGGCTGCGCGAAGGTCATGACCTGATGCGCTATGACGAGGAAGAGGTCGCCCGGATCGCCCGTGTCGGCTTCGAGACCGCGATGCGCCGCCGCCGCCGTTTGCTGTCGGTCGACAAGGCCAATGTGCTGGAAACCTCGCAGCTGTGGCGCGACGTGGTGATCGAGGTGGCGAAGGAGTATCCGGACGTCGCGCTCGACCATATGTATGTCGACAATTGCGCGATGCAGCTGGTGCGCGATCCGGGCCAGTTCGACGTCATCCTGACCGGCAATCTGTTCGGCGATATCCTGTCGGATCAGGCGTCGATGTGCGCCGGGTCGATCGGGATGCTGCCCTCCGCCGCGCTGGGGGCGACGGGCAAGGGGCTGTACGAGCCGATCCATGGCTCGGCCCCCGATATCGCAGGGCAGGGCAAGGCGAATCCGTGCGCGGCGATCCTGTCGTCCGCGATGATGCTGCGCCACTCGCTGGGCCTGACCGAGGCGGCCGACCGTATCGACGCGGCGGTGGCGGGGGCGATCCGCGAGGGCGCGCGGACCGGCGATCTGGGCGGCAGCCTGTCGACCCGCGCCATGGCCGACGCGATCCTCCAGCGCCTCTGAACCCCATGAGCGCGCTCCTCGAACTCGCGGTCGTCATCCCGACCTTCAACGAGCGCGCCAATGTGCCGACGCTCATCGCCAAACTCGACCAGGCGCTGGCCGGGCGGCGGTGGGAGGCGATCTTCGTCGACGACAACAGCCCCGACGGCACCGCCGAGGCCGCGCGCGAACTGGGCCGCGTCGATCCGCGCGTGCGGGTGATCCAGCGGATCGGGCGGCGGGGGCTTTCGTCCGCCTGTATCGAGGGGATGTGCGCCACCGCAGCACCCATGGTCGCGGTGATCGACGGCGATCTGCAGCATGACGAAACGCTGCTGCCCAAGATGCTGGACCGGTTGCAGGCGGAAGGCGATCTCGACATCATCGTCGGCTCGCGCTTCGTCGATGGCGGCGGGACGGGGGACTGGGACCGCGACCGGGTGGCCAAGTCGGCCTTTGCGACGAAGCTGTCGCAGCGGGTGCTGAACGTGAACCTGTCCGACCCGATGAGCGGCTTCTTCATGGTGCGTACTCAAGTGGCGCGCGACACCGTGCCGTATCTGTCGGGGATCGGGTTCAAGATCCTGCTCGACATCATGAGCGCCTCGCCGCGCCCGCTGCGCGCCGCCGAGATGCCCTATGTCTTCCGGCTGCGGACAGAGGGCGAGTCGAAGCTCGATCATGTCGTGGCGATGGAATATCTGATCGCGCTGTATGACCGTCGCTTCGGCAAGGTGGTGCCGGTGCGCTTCGCCATGTTCTCGGCGATCGGCGTGCTGGGGGTGGGCGTCCATATGGCCGTGCTCAGCCTGTTCTTCGTCCTGCTGGGGGCCAGCTTCCTCGCCAGCCAGATCGTCGCGGTGGCGGCGGCGATGACGTTCAACTTCTTCCTGAACAATGCGCTGACCTATCGCGATCGTCGCCTGACCGGGGTCAAGCCGCTGCTCGACGGCTGGGTGTCCTTCTGCCTGGTCTGCGCGGTGGGGGCGATCGCCAATGTCGGCGTCGCGGCCTTCCTGCACGATGCGCGGGCCAATGAGTGGGCATTGTCGGCACTGATCGGGGTGCTGGTCGGCGCGGTGTGGAATTATGCGCTGTCGTCGCGGTTCGTCTGGGGGCGGTACTGAGTTCGGGGTGAGGGCGGGGCGTGGGCTTCGACTTCGCTCAGCCTGAACGGCGGTTTATATAAAGCCTGACCCCAAACTCCGTTCAGCCTGATCGAAGTCGAAGGCCAAGGGACGGTCTCACCGCCAGTCCATGAACCACGCATAGCGCGCAAAGGACTTTGGCCCCGCCAGCGCCCCCGCTGTCAGGATCGGATAGAAATACACGAACAGGCACGCCACCGCGACCAGATAGGCCTCGTCCCAGTCGCGCAACCACGTCCGCCAGCGATCGATCGCCATCGCCAGCACGACCGACAGCCAGATCGCGGGCAGGAAGTAATAATAATAGAAGCCGAGCGACTTGGGGATGATCGCCCAGACCGCGAAGCCGCCGATCCAGAGTGCCGCCGCGACGCCCAGCCGTACCTCGCGTGTCCGCAGCCACCCGAGCGCGCATGCCGCCACGGCGACCAGTCCGCCCCACATCACCGCCGGATTGCCCAGCAGGAAGATGCCCCGCTGCGCACCCTGGGCCATTTCATAGAAATACCAGATCGGCCGCCCGATCACGGGCCAGCTCCACCAGGTCGACTGGTAATGATGCGGCGGCAGGATCTGGGTCTGGCGGGCATACATTTCGAGCTGGAAGGGCAGAAGCTCCGCCAGCGTCATCGGCTCGCGCATATAGAAGAAGGACGGTGCAAAGGTCGCCGCATAGGCCAGCGCCGCGCCCAGGCCGAGAAGACCCCAGGCCGACCACCAGCGCAGGCCCGGCCAGCGGCTGGGGTCCTGTCGCTTCAACAGGACAAAGCCGATCGCCGCATAGCCCAGATAGGGCACCGCCGCCCATTTCACCCCGACTGCGAGACCCAGCAGCACCGCGCCCAGCGTCCAGCGCCAGCGACTCCGTGCGGCGTTCCCGCGCATCGCCCAGGCCATCGCCGCGACGGCCAGCACGACGAACGCCGCCATGAAGCCGTCGAGCATCGCGATCCGCGCCTGCACCAGCACCATGAAGTTCAACATCGTCAGCAGCGCGCCGATCGCCGCTGCGCGTGTCCGCCGGGTCATCAGCCAGACGATGCCGAACACCCCGCCGACGATCGCCGTCCCCGCGACCGTGGACAGCGCGCGCCAGCCCAGCGCGTTGTCGCCGAACAGCAGCATGCCCGCCGCGATCAACGTCTTGCCGAGCAGCGGATGCTCGATATTCACCGGCCCCTCCAGCGCCAGCAGCGTGCGCGCGGCGGGAACGTAATGCACTTCGTCGAAGACCAGCATCGGCGGCATGGTCAGCCGCCAGCAGAACAGCGCCTGTGCCGCGATCAACAGGGCCAGCAGGGCCGGAACCGGGCGATGGAACGGGGCGAGCAGGCGGCGCATGAGCCCGGTCATGGCCGACCGGCCCCAAGGGGACAATTGCTTTTTCGGTCGCGTTCGGAACGGCGGGCCACCCTAACCAAACTTTCAGACACTCGAGTTAGGTCGATGCTTTGGAACGCAGGCCGTTGGCCGGTCGGGGCGATTGCAGCCGCAACAAGGGATGGGATGGCGCGATGGGTTGGCTTGGCAAAAAGGAAGTGAATGTCGATCAGGTCATGGCCAAGGCCGTGTTCGATCATTCGCCTGATGCGATGCTGTTGTTCTCGGGCGGCAAGTTCGTCTCGGCCAATCCGGCCGCCGCGCGGGTCTATGACCGTCCGCTCCAGGCGATCCTGGGCCATTCGCCCGCGACCTTTGCCGCGCCCTGTCAGCCTGACGGGCGCCCGACCGAAGTGCATGTCGGCGAACGGGTGGCGCAGGCGCTTCAGGAGGGCTTTGCGCGATTCGAGTGGCTGAACACCGACAGTCGCGGTCAGATCGTGCGTATGCTGGTCACGCTGATCCCTGCGCATGTCGTGACGCCGCAGGACATGCTGGTCCTGTGCCAGGAAATGGGCGAGACGATGGCGATCGTGAACCAGCTGGGGGACGGGCTGTCGCGCCTGGCCAATGGCGACCTGATGCATCGGATCGAAAAGCCGTTCCGCGACGATTACGAGCCGCTGCGCCTCCATTTCAACGAGGCGGCGCAGATGCTGGGCGGATCCATCGAGTCGATCAACGCCTCGTCGCGCCGGGTGCATAGCGCGGCGTTGGAGATCGGCAAGGCCGCGGGCGACCTGTCGCGCCGCACGGAGCATCAGGCCGCTTCGCTGGAGGAAACCGCCGCCGCGATGCGCCAGGTGACGACCGCGATCCAGGAGACCGCGCAGTTCGGCAACAAGGCCGCGCAGGTCGCCGCCTCGGCGCAGCAGAATGCGGCGCAGAGCGGTGTCGTGGTGCAGCGCGCGATGGACGCGATGGGCGGGATCGAGCGCACCTCCAATGAAATCTCCGAGATTATCGGCGTGATCGACGGCATCGCGTTCCAGACCAATTTGCTGGCGCTGAACGCGGGCGTCGAGGCGGCGCGCGCCGGTGACGCGGGCAAGGGCTTTGCCGTGGTCGCCAGCGAAGTCCGTGCGCTGGCGCAGCGTTCGGCCGACGCCGCCAAGGATGTGAAGAGCCGCATCGGTGCCTCCGATGCGCAGATCCGCTCGGGCGTGCAGGAAGTCGACGCGGCCGGATCGACGCTGCAGCGCATCGCCGCGCAGGTCAGCGAGATGGCCACGCTGATCGGCGATATCGCCAGTGCCTCCCAGCAACAGGCGAGCAGCGCGTCGCAGATCACCATCGCGATCGTCGACCTCGACTCGGTGACGCAGCAGAATGCCGCCATGGTCGAGGAAGCCTCTGCCGCCGCCCGTGAAATGGTGAGCGAGGCGAGCGCGATGACGGATCAGGTCGGTCGCTTCCGCCTGGGCGCCCAAGCCCCCGCGATGGCGCAGCCCATGTGGAAGGCGGCCTGAGCAGCCCATCCTCCCCGATACGGGGAGGGGGACCGCCGCGAAGCGGTGGTGGAGGGGGCGTGCCGCCAATGATGCCGTGCGTGGAAGCCCCCCTCCGTCAGGCCTGACGGCCTGCCACCTCCCCGTGCCGGTGAGGATAATGTCGCTCATTCGTCAGACAATTTGACGAACCCCCGTCTTGCATGGCACCCATGATGCCCAAAGCGGGGGCGGGTGACATGAGGTGTCCTCAATCCCGTCTGTGCGAATGCGACAGAATGAACGGGAGAGTGACGTGACGCGAGCGGTTCGATCCACCTTGTGCGCAATTCTGGCGGCCACCGCGCTGTCGCCCCTGACGGCGCAAAGCATGTCGGCGCAAGGTCCCCTGTCGAATGACGGCCCGGCAAAGACCTTCGCGGTGCAGGGCAAGGGTTTCCTGCGCAACGGCCAGCCGCATCAGGTGATCTCGGGTGAGATGCACTATACTCGCATCCCGCGCGCCTATTGGCGCGATCGCCTGCGCAAGGCCAAGGCGATGGGGCTGAACACCATCACCACCTATTCCTTCTGGAACGCGCATGAACCGCGCCCGGGCGTCTATGATTTCAGTGGCCAGAACGACATCGTCGCCTTCATCCGCGATGCCCAGGCCGAGGGGCTGGACGTGATCCTGCGCCCCGGCCCCTATGTCTGCGCCGAATGGGAGCTGGGCGGCTATCCGTCCTGGCTGCTCAAGGACCGTAACCTCGTCCTGCGCTCGACCGATCCGAAGTACACCGCCGCCGTCGATCGCTGGCTGATGCGGCTGGGGCAGGAGGTGAAGCCGCTGCTGCTGAAGAATGGCGGGCCGATCGTCGCGGTGCAGCTGGAAAATGAATATGGCGCGTTCGGCAGCGACCAGACCTATTTGCGCGGGCTGGAGGCCAGCTACAAGCGTGCCGGGTTCGCCGATGGCATCCTGTTCACGTCGAATCAGGGCGGCGATCTGGCCAAGGGGTCGTTGCCGAACCTGCCTTCGGTCGTGAATTTCGGCTCGGGCGGCGCGCAAAGCTCGGTCGCCAAGCTGGAGGCATACCGTCCCGACGGTCTGCGCATGGTCGGCGAGTATTGGGCGGGCTGGTTCGACAAATGGGGCGAAGAGCACCATGAGACGGACGGCAGGAAAGAGGCCGAGGAAATGGCCTATATGCTCAAGCGCGGCTATTCGATCTCGCTCTACATGGTGCATGGCGGCACCACCTTCGGCTGGATGAACGGCGCGGACTCGCACACCGGCAAGGACTATCATCCCGATACGACCAGCTATGACTATGACGCGCCGATCGATGAGGCGGGCAATCCGCGCTACAAATACGGCCTGATCGCCGCCGCCATCGCCGAGGTGACGGGCAAGCCTGCCGCGCCGACGCCCGCAGCCACGGTCGCCACGACCTTCCCGGTATCGGCGGTGCGGCGCAGCGCGTCGCTCTGGGACAATCTGCCCGCGCCGGTGCGTGCCGCGCAGCCGAAGACGTTCGAGGAACTCGACCAGAATTACGGGTACGTCCTCTACCGCGTGACCGTGCCCGCAGGTGCGGCGGGGCCGCTGACCCTGAAGGGGATGCACAGCTATGCGCAGGTGTATCTGGACAAGACGCTGGTCGGCACGCTCGACCGGCGGCTTGACCAGGAGACGGTGGAGCTGCCCGCGCGCGCCAAGCCCGCGACGCTGGATATCCTGGTCGAAAATACCGGCCGGGTGAACTATTCCCATGCGATCCGCACCGAGCAGGCGGGTTTGACCGGCGCGGTCACGCTGGCGGGCGCTCCCTTGAGCGACTGGCAGATGTTCCGCCTGCCGATGGACAATCTGGCGTCGCTGAAGATGTCGGCCAAGCCGTGCAACGGGCCATGTTTCTATGAGGCGACGATGACGGTGGCCAAGCCCGGCGACACCTATCTCGACATGCGGGGCGCGCATAAGGGGCAGGTTTGGCTGAACGACCATAATCTCGGCCGTTTCTGGAGCATCGGGCCGGTCCACACGCTCTACACGCCCGCGCCGTGGCTGAAGGCCGGGGCGAACCGGGTGCTCTTCTTCGACCTGACCGGGGATGCGAGCGACAGGCTGGCCACGGTCGACAAGCCCATTTACGGCAAGGTGACGAACCACCGCGAGGCGCAGTAAGGATGGGGGCGGGGCGGCCCGTCATCGGCCCCCCGCTTCAGGACGGCGTGAAAGGATCGGGATGAAACCTGGCATCCATTATGAATTCCATCACATGGGTATCCCGACGGATATTCCCCATGATGGCGAGCAATTCAGCGCCAAGGCCGGGCTCTACACCGCCGACAATCCCGGCAAATTCCGTATCCAGTGGCACCGCTTCACGCCCGACTCGCCGCTGCACCCGCTGATCCGCACCATGCCGCATCCCGCCTTCAAGGTCGCCGATCTGGCGGCGGCGATCGAGGGGGAGACGGTGTTGCTTGGCCCCTATGAGCCGATCGGCGGCTATCATGTCGCGATCATCGACGATGGCGGCGTGCCGGTCGAATTGATCCAGACGACCCTTTCCGACGAAGAGATCTGGGGGCGGGCGCGTAGCGGGCAGGGCGCGCTCTATCGTGCGTGACGGGGGCTCCTCCCCAGATCGGGGAGGAGCGGGGTGGCGTTACCGGACGGCGGCGGCTTGGTTGTCGATGACCGCCTCGCGATGCTCCGGGCTCATCGCGGCGGCGTTGACGTCCGCCGCCTTGATCGCATCGGCGCGATCCTCGGCATAGTCGCGGGTCTTTTCCGCCTGCTTGTCGAGCATCTTGGCCTGGTTGCGCAGCGCGTCGGCCTGGTCTTCCATGCCATCGGCGCGGTTGTCGGCGGCCTTCTCGACATTCTCGGCCAGCTTGTCAGTGCCCTTGCTGTTGCAGGCGGACAGCGACCCCAGGCTGGCGGCCATCAGCAGGCCGATGCGGATCTTCATGCTCATTCTCCCTGTTTGCATCGGGAGGAATAACCGGATCGGGTGCTTTTCCGTTCCGCTGTCGTAACGCTGACATAATGGGCGGGCGTCCGAATATCCTTGAACCCCGCTGCCCGGACCGGCAAATGGACGGGCATGAAGCGCAAGACTGGCCAGGACCGTTCGATCACCTCCCAATGGCGTCCCGCGACGCAGGCCGTGCGCGGCGGCACCGCGCGGTCGGAATATGGCGAGACCTCCGAGGCGCTCTTCCTGACCTCGGGCTATTGCTATGACCGGGCAGGGGACGCGGCGGCACGGTTCGCGGGCGAGCAGGAGGGGATGACCTATTCCCGCCTCCAGAACCCGACCGTCGAGATGCTGGAACAGCGTATCGCGCTGTTGGAGGGCGCGGAGGCCTGCCGCACCATGGCGTCGGGCATGGCGGCGATGACGGCGGTGCTGCTCTGCCAGTTGCAGGCGGGCGACCATCTGGTCGGCGGCCGTGCGGCGTTCGGCTCGTGCCGCTGGCTGACCGATACGCTGTTGCCGAAGTTCGGCATCGCCACCACCGTCGTCGATGCCCGCGACCCGCAGGCGTTCCTCGACGCGGTGCGCCCCGAGACCAAGGTCTTCTTCTTCGAGACGCCCGCCAATCCGACCATGGACGTGGCCGATCTCCAGGCGATCTGCGACATCGCGCGCGAGCGCGGCATCACCACGGTGGTCGACAATGCCTTCGCGACCCCGGCGCTCCAGCGGCCGATGGAGTTCGGCGCGGACGTCACCGCCTATTCCGCCACCAAGATGATGGACGGGCAGGGGCGCGTGCTGGCGGGTGCGGTATGCGGGACCGAGGACTTCATCACCAACACGCTGCTGCCCTTCACCCGCAATACCGGACCGACCCTGTCGGCGTTCAACGCCTGGGTGGTGTTGAAGGGGCTGGAGACTCTGGACCTGCGTATCCATCGCCAGTCGGAATCGGCGCTGAAGGTCGCGACCTTCCTGGAGGGCCGCGTGCCCCGCGTCCTGTGCCCCGCGCTGCCCAGCCATCCACAGCATGAACTCGCCATGCGCCAGATGAAGGCGGGCGGCAGCATCTTCGCGCTCGAACTCGATGGCGGTCGCGAACAGGCGCATGGTCTGCTCGATGCGCTGGAGCTGATCGACATCTCGAACAATATCGGCGACTCGCGCTCGCTGATGACCCATCCCGCCTCGACCACCCATGCGGGCGTCGCCGAGGACAAGCGGGTCGAGATGGGCATTGGCGAGGGGATGCTGCGCCTGAATGTCGGGCTGGAGGATGCGGACGACCTGATCGACGATCTCGACCAGGCACTCCGCGTCGTGGGTCTGTGAAGGCGCTCTTCTCCCATGCGCTGACCACCGGGCCGGTGACGGTCCGGGTGTCGGTCAGCTATCTGCCCGAACAGTCCGAGCCGCAGCGCGGGCGCTGGTTCTGGGCCTATCATGTCCGCATCGAGAATGACGGCGACCAGCCGGTCCAGCTGCTCACCCGGCGCTGGATCATCACCGATGCGCGCGGCGCGCGCCACTCGGTCGAGGGTGAGGGCGTGGTCGGCGAGCAGCCGGTGATCCAGCCGGGCGCATCCTATGACTATGTCTCCGGCTGTCCGCTGGCGACGACCAGCGGGGCGATGCAGGGCAGTTACCGGATGGTCGGCGCGGATGGCGTGACCTTCGACGTGGCCATCCCCCATTTCGCGCTCATTGCCCCGGCGGTGGAGACATGAAGCGGACGCATCTTCCGCTCAACGGCCTGCGCGTGCTGGACGCCGCCGCCCGCCATCTGAGCTTCACCCGCGCCGCCGACGAGCTGGCGGTGACCCCCGCGGCCGTCGGGCAGCAGATTCGCGCGCTGGAGGATACGCTGGGCGTCGTGCTGTTCCGCCGCACGACGCGCGGGCTGGAACTGACGCCCGAGGCCGAGGCGGGGCTGGCGCCCTTGCGTGCAGGGTTCCTGCAATTCGAGGATGCCGTGCGCGCGATGCAGGCCGGCCAGTCCTCCAAGTCGCTGACCATCGCCGCGCCGCGCGACGTGACCGAGAAGTGGCTGATGCCGCGCCTGGCCGTCATCGCCGCGCGCGACCCGGACCTGCGTTTCTCGCTGATCGCGTCGGACGAGGGGCTGGACTTTACCGAGGCCAATCTGGACCTCGCCATCCGCTGGGGCGATGGCCCCGGCGGGCTGGAGGGCGAGGCGATCGAGTCGGACGGGATGATTCCGATCGGCCCCGCCAATGCGCCGCTGATCGCCTGGCCGGGTGCGCCGGAAGAGGGGACGCCGCTGGTCCGTGTGACCGATGCGGGCCTCGCGATCGATGCGGTCGCTGCCGGGCTGGGCCGGGCCATCGTTCCGCAACTGCTCGCCGAACGCGACCTCGCCGAGGGGCGCGTGGTCGCCACCGGCGAGGCGGTACCCTCACGCATGGGATATTGGCTGGTCGCCCCGCTGCCGCAATGGCGCCAGCAAAAGGTCAAGGCGCTGGTCGAGGCGCTGGGCGGCTGATCCTCCCCGGTACGGGGAGGGGGACCCTGCGCAGCATGGTGGAGGGGGCGTGCCGCAAGGGACGTCCTATGTGGAAGCCCCCCCTCCGTCAGCGCTGACGCGCTGCCACCTCCCCGTACCGGGGAGGATTTCAGGATCAGGCCGCTGCTTCCGCGTCGAAGGGCACCGGAAACTTCTTCGCGCAGAAGGCGCAGTCGACCTGGATCAGGCCATCCGCATCCGCCATCTCGCGCCGTTCCTCGACCGAGAATTTGGTGATGACGCTGGCGATATAGTCCGCCGAGCAGCGGCAACCGCGTACGATCGCCGGGCTTTCCGACACGCGGACATTCTGTTCCTCGTTGAACAGCCGCCACACCAGCGTCTCCAGCGGCAGCGCGGCATCGGCCAGCTCCTCGACCTGCATGGTCTGGCCCAGTGCCTGGACATGCTCCCATTCGGGATGGTCGAGCTTGACGTGCAGGCGCTCACGGCCTTCCTCGCCCTCGGGCAGATGCTGGAGGAACAGGCCGCCCGCGACGGTGCGTCCGTCCGGCCCCTTGGTTATTCCGACACGCAGCAGGCTGGGGATCTGCTCGGACTGGATGAAATAGCTCTCGGCGGCGCTCGACAGCGTGTCGCCGTCCAGCGGCACGATGCCCTGATAACGCTCGTCGGTCATCGCCAGGTCGAAGGTGATGGCCAGATAACCCTGCCCGAACAGCGCGAACAGCGTCGGTTCTGCGGGCAGCTCGGCCAGACGATCCTCGTCATACTGGACATAGCCGCGCAGCTCGCCACCGCGATAATCGCACACCAGCAGCCGGATCACGCCGCTGTCGCTGCGTGTCTGGATGGTCAGCTGGCCACTGGTGTCCTTCAGCGTCGCGCCCATCAGCGCGGTCAGGGTCAGCGCCTCGGCCAACAGCCGTTCGATCGCGGGCGGATAGGCATGGGCCGCCAGAATCTCGTCCAGCACCGGGCCGAGCCGAACCAGCCGCCCGCGCGCATGATGCTCTGGGATGATGAAACCGATCGCGCGGTCGAGGTCGGGCAGGGTGATGTCGGTCATGCTCGTGCCTTTACGCACCGGAGGAAATCCGGGCGATATGGTGCCGGTATGGCAGGGGAAAGAGAAAAGGCCGACGAACCCGCCGGCCTTTCCATAGATAGTATGGCCCGGCCTGCGATCAACCGAGCCGTTTTCACACTTGGCCGAAGCACCAGCGCAGCACCGATTTCTGGGCATGGAGGCGGTTCTCCGCCTCCGGCCAGATCAGTGACTGCGGGCCATCGATCACGTCGGACGTTACCTCTTCCTCGCGATGCGCGGGCAGGCAATGGAGGAACTTCGCATCCGGCTTGGCCAGCGCCATCAGGTCGGCATTGACCTGATAGGGCATCATCGCGGCCAGCTTTTCCTCGGCATGGGCCTGGCCCATCGAGATCCAGGTGTCGGTGACGACGATGTCCGCCCCCTCGACCGCCGCGCGCGGATCGGTGGTGCAGGTCGCGCGACCCTGGCCGAGCGCCAGCGTGCCCGCTTCCGGGTGATAGCCGGTGGGGCAGGCGGCGACCACGTCGAAGCCGAGCAGCCCGCCCGCCTCGACGATCGAGTGCAGGACATTGTTGCCGTCGCCCAGCCACGCGACCTTCATGCCGGTCAGGGTCTTGCCCGCCTCGATCACGGTCAGCAGGTCGGCCATGATCTGGCAGGGATGCGACAAGTCGGTCAGGCCGTTGATGACCGGCACGGTCGCGTAATGCGCCATTTCCTCGACCTTGGCATGGTCGTCGGTGCGGATCATGATCGCGTCGGTATAGCCCGACAGGATGCGCGCGGTGTCGGCGATCGTCTCGCCCCGGCCCAGCTGCATCGTGCCCGCATCCAGCACGATCGAGGTGCCGCCGAGCTGGCGGATCGCCATGTCGAAGCTGACGCGGGTGCGGGTCGAGTTCTTCTCGAACACCATGGCCAGCGTGTGGCCCGCGAGCGGGGCGTCGGCATCGACGCGGCCCTTGGTGAAACCGGCGCGGGCGGCCTTGCGGGCCTGCGCGTCCTGCAAAATGGCGGTCACACCCTCGGGACCGGCGTCGGCGAGGTTCAGGAAGTGGCGGATCGTCATGGGTCGGTACTCCGTCCCCCGGCGAACGCTGCCGCCGGGGTGGCAGGGATCATCAATCGTCGGCGGCGGGGACGTAGACGCGCGCGGCGTCGGACAGCTTCGTCGCGAACTCGGTGATGTGGCTTTCGTCGATGACCAGCGGCGGCAGGATGCGGATGACATTCTCGCCCGCCGCGACCAGCAGCAGCCCATGGTTGTCGCGGCAATGCGCGACGAAACGACGGCTGTCGCTCTTCATCTTCAGGCCCTGCATCAGGCCATGGCCGCGCACTTCTTCGAACAGATGGTCGAAGTTGGGGATCATCTGTTCGAGGGTGGAGCGCAAGCGCTGGCCCATCGCCTCGACATGTTCGAGGAAGCCCGGCTCTTGGATCACGTCCAGCACCGCCTCGCCCGCCGCCATGGACAGCGGGTTGCCGCCATAGGTCGAACCGTGCGTACCGATGACCATGCCCTTGGCCGCTTCCTCGGTCGCCAGGCACGCGCCCAGCGGGAAACCGCCGCCGATCCCCTTCGCCACCGCCATGATGTCGGGCGTCACGCCGTACAGCTCATGCGCGAAGAACTTGCCCGTGCGGCCATAACCGCACTGCACCTCGTCCAGCACCAGCAGCAGGCCATGCTCGTCGCATGCCTTGCGCAGGCCTTGCAGGAATTCCATGCTGGCGGGGCGCAGGCCGCCTTCGCCCTGGATCGGCTCGACCAGGAAACCGGCGGTGTTCTCGTCGATTAGCGCCAGCGCGGCTTCCAGATCGTCGAACGGCGCATAGGCGAAGCCGGGCAGCAGCGGCTCGAACCCGTCGCGCATCTTGGGCTGGTTGGTCGCCGAGATCGCACCCAGCGTCCGTCCATGGAAGGCATTGTTGAACGTGATCAGCGTGTGGCGCTGCGGATTGCCATTGGCGAAGTGATAGCGGCGCGCGGTCTTGATCGCGCACTCGACCGCCTCGGCGCCCGAATTGGTGAAGAACACCGTGTCGGCAAAGGTCGAATCGACCAGCCGCTGGGCGAAATGCTCGCCCTGCGGGCTGCCATACAGGTTCGACACATGCATCAGCGTCGCGGCCTGCCTGGCGATGGCCTCGACCAGCTTCGGGTGGCCATGGCCCAGCGCGTTGACCGCGATCCCGGCGGCGAAATCCAGATACTGCTCGCCGTCCTCGCCGTACAGATAGACGCCCTCGCCTCGAACCGGACGCACCCCGCACCGTGGGTAAACGGGCATCAGGGCGGTGATGGTCACGGGACGTCTCCTTCAAACAGCAAAGGGCGGCATCGATGGCCGCCCTTTGCCACGATAGCCGATAGCAAAAATCGAAACAACACCCGCCCGCTCAGGCGTCGATCACCTCTTCATCCAACCGCGCCGCATTCTCCTGGATGAAGGCGAAGCGATGCGCCGGGTTGTTGCCCATCAGCCGGTCGACCAGATCCTTCACGCCTGCACGCTCCTCATATTCCTGGGGCAGAGTGATGCGGATCAGGCTGCGGCTGGCGGGGTCCATGGTGGTTTCGCGCAGCTGGCCGGGGTTCATCTCGCCCAGGCCCTTGAAGCGGGCGACGTCGACCTTCTTGCCCTTGAAGGCGGTGCGTTCCAGCTCGGCGCGGTGGGCGTCGTCGCGGGCGTAGAGCGACTTGGCGCCGACCGTCAGGCGATAGAGCGGCGGCTGGGCGAGGTAGAGATGCCCACGCCGGACCAGATCGGGCATTTCCTGGAAGAAGAAGGTCATCAGCAGCGTGGCGATATGCGCGCCGTCGACATCGGCGTCGGTCATGATGACGATCTTTTCGTAACGCAGCTGGGTCGGGTCGCAATCCTTGCGCGTGCCGCAGCCCATGGCCAGCGTCAGGTCGGCGATCTCCTGGTTTTGCAGGATCTTGGTCGAGGTGGCCGACGCCACGTTCAGGATCTTGCCGCGGATCGGCAGGATCGCCTGCGTCTTGCGGTCGCGCGCCTGTTTCGCCGAGCCGCCTGCCGAGTCGCCCTCGACGATGAACAGCTCGGTGCCTTCGGGGCTGTCGGCCGAACAGTCGGTCAGCTTGCCGGGGAGGCGCAGCTTGCGTGCGCTGGTCGCGGTCTTGCGCTTGACCTCGCGCTCGGCCTTGCGGCGCAGCCGCTCGTCCATCCGGTCGAGCACATAGCCGAGCAGCGCCTTGCCGCGATCCATGTTCGCCGAGAGATAATGGTCGAAATGGTCGCGGACCGCCTTTTCAACGAGGCCCGCCGCCTCGGGGCTGGTCAGCCGGTCCTTGGTCTGGCTCTGGAATTGCGGTTCGCGGATGAAGACCGAGAGCATCAGTTCGGAGCCGACCATCACGTCGTCGGCGGTGATGTCCTTGGCCTTTTTCTGGTTCACCAGCTCGCCGAACGCGCGCAGGCCCCGGACCAGCGCCTGGCGCAGGCCCTGTTCATGGGTGCCCCCATCGGGGGTCGGGATGGTGTTGCAATACCAGCTATAGCTGCCGTCGCTCCATAGCGGCCAGGCGACGGCCCATTCGACGCGGCCCTGTTCGGCCGGGAAATCCTGGTTGCCCGAGAAGAAATCGGCCGTCGCGCATTCGCGGCCGCCAATCTGCTCCTTCAGGTGATCGGCCAGGCCGCCGGGGAACTGGAACACCGCCTCCGCCGGGGTGTCGTCGGTGATGAGTTCGGGTGCGCAGTGCCAGCGGATCTCGACGCCCGCGAACAGATAGGCCTTGGAGCGGACCAGCTTGTGCAGCCGCGCAGGCTTGAAGTGGAGTTCGGGGCCGAAAATCTCGGTGTCGGGCGTGAAGGCGACGCTGGTGCCACGCCGGTTGGGGGCGGCGCCGACCGTCTCCAGCGGACCCAGCGTCGCGCCCTTCGCGAAGCGCTGGCGATAGAGGATACGTTCGCGCGCCACCTCGACCACCGTGTCCGACGACAGCGCGTTGACCACCGAGATGCCGACGCCGTGCAGGCCGCCCGAGGTCGCATAGGCCTTGCCGGTGAACTTGCCGCCCGAGTGGAGCGTCGACAGGATGACCTCCAGCGCCGACTTGTCGGGGAATTTGGGGTGCGGATCGACCGGGATGCCGCGCCCATTGTCGACGATGGTCAGGCGGTTGCCCGGCTCCAGCTTGACCTCGATCCGGTTGGCATGGCCCGCCACCGCCTCGTCCATCGCATTGTCGAGCACTTCGGCCGCCAGATGGTGCAGCGCGCGTTCGTCGGTGCCGCCGATATACATGCCCGGGCGACGACGAACCGGCTCCAGCCCTTCCAGCACCTCGATCGAGGAGGCGTCATAGGCGGGTTGGGGACGGGCACTGCCCGCGAACAGATCATTGGACATAACGGGAACTATAGGCGCTGCGGCGCGCTTGCGCCAGCTTCGTGGCGCGTGGCAGGATTGCAACAAAATTTTGCCGAAAATCCAACATGGGATATTTCCACGGGGCCGGACCGTTTGCCCGTTACCTTTATGCCAAGGGTACGGGAGTGATAATGATGAAATTCTGGATGGCGGGGGCCTTGGCCTCGGCGATGATCGCCGCGCCGGCCATGGCGCAGGACGGCACCTATACGGGCGCGGACGACGCGCCCTTCTCCGGCGTCTATGTCGGCGGCAGCTTCGGCTATGACGTGCAGCCCAACGATGTCGGCTCGCGCTTCCTGTTCGACCGCAATCTGGATGGACGGTTCGGCGATACGGTGACGACCTCGACCGGCGCCAACGCCTTCTCGCCGGGCTTCTGCAACGGCCGTGCGCGCAGCGTCCTGTCGCCGCAGAACGCTGCCACCGGCTGCGACAACGACAAGGACGGCATCGCCTATTACGGCCGGGTCGGCGTCGACCATCAGGTCGGCAACATCGTGTACGGCGCAGTGGGCGAGTTCGGTAAGTCGGAGATCACCGACAGCGTCTCGGCCTTTTCGACCACGCCCGCCTGGTACACCATGACCCGCAGCATCGACTGGGAAGCCTCGGTCCGCGGTCGCGCCGGTTATGCCGCGAACAACACGCTGTTCTACGGCACGTTCGGCGGCGGCTATGCCCGGATCAACCGCGAGTTCGCGACCTCGAACGGGTCGAACGCCTTTGCGATCGGCGGCAAGCGCAACCAGTTCGGCTTCCTCGGCGGCGGCGGTATCGAGCAGAAGATCGGGCGCAACTTCTCGATCGGCATGGAATATATGTACCACCAGTATCGCGACGACGATACGCGCGTCCGGGTGACGCAGGGGTCTGCGCCCGCGAACAATCCGTTCGTGCTGGCGCCGAATACGGCGGGAACGGATATCCGCCGGTCGGACGACAAGTTCCGCTGGCATTCGCTCCGCGCGACGGCGGCGTTCCGGTTCTGAGGTGAGAGGGCGGTTCCTGTCGGGGCCGCCCTTTGGTGAGTTGGGGCGTGCACTTCGACTTTGCTCAGTGCCAACGGAGGTTTGACCCTAAACGCCGTTCAGCCTGAGCGAAGTCGAAGGCCAAGGGAACCCGCCCGCCAACGAAAAAGCCCGCCGGTCGCGAAACCGGCGGGCTTCTTTCATTCCCGGATCAGCGGACGCGCGGGCCGCCAAAGGGCAAAGGCGGCGGCGGGCGGCGGTCGCGGCGGGGCAGCTGCGCCTGATAGGCGTGGCCGCAATGCGCGACGCAATAGGGGAAGCCCGGATTCACCTTGTCGCCGCAGAAGTGGAAGTCCGGCTCGCCCGGATGGCCGATCGGCCATTTGCAGATACGGTCGTTCAGGTCGAGCAGCGAGGTCTTGCCCGCCATTTCGGGGCTCGGCTTGGCGGGGACCAAGCGGCGCGGCGGGGCGGGCGAGGGCGGGGGCTGCTGCTCGCCGGGCGACTGGCGCACGAAGCCACCCGGACCGACCGACCGCAGGATCGGCTGTGGCTCGCGCGCCTTGGCGGGTTCCGCTTCGACTTCGGCGTCCGGCTCGTCTTCGGCAACGAAGGGCGAGGGCTCCGGCTCCGGTTCCGGCGCGGGAGGCGGCGGCGGGGCGGCCGCGACCACCGGCTCGGCAGCAGGGGCGGCGGCGGGCTCATTGGCCTTCACCGGCGACGGACGCGCCTGAAGACCCAGGCGGTGCGCCTTGCCGATTACCGCGTTGCGGCTGACCCCGCCCAGTGCTTCGGCGATCTGGCTGGCGGTCTGACCCGCTTCCCACATCGTCCTGAGCGTATCGATCCGCTCATCGGTCCACGACATTCGAAACCCTTCCTCACTTCAATCATCGCACCGGCCGGTCACTCTACCGGGTTGCAGGCGGCCACGGCAACGGTTACGCGCTATGGCGATGAGCAGCCAGCCCCCTATCGGCGAAATTCCCTCGGCGGTGCGCGCCGCCCCCGGTGAGCCCGTAATCCGGAACATCAACTGGGGCGGCCTCAAGACCCTCTATATCAAGGAGGTGCGCCGTTTCTTCAAGGTGCAGCTCCAGACGATCTGGGCGCCGTCGGTCACCACACTGCTTTACCTCGTCATTTTCACCACCGCTCTGGGCGGCCGCCATGCCGTGCCGGTCGCGGGGATGCAGGTGCCGTTCGCCGATTTCATCGCGCCGGGCCTGATCGTGATGGGCATGATGAACAATGCCTTCGCCAATGCCAGCTTCTCGCTGCTGGTCGGCAAGATCCAGGGCACGATCGTCGATTATCTCATGCCGCCGCTCTCTACCGCCGAGCTGCTGGCCGCGCTGGTCGGCGGGGCGGTGACGCGCGCCGTGCTGGTCGGGGTGACGGTGTGGGCCGCGATGGCGATCTGGCCGGGCGTGCATGTGACGCCGCACGCCTTTTTCGCCGTGCTGTGGTTCGGCCTGCTTGGCTCGGTCTTTCTGGCGTTGCTGGGTGTGCTGACCTCGATCTGGGCGGAGAAGTTCGATCATGCGGCGGCCGTCACCAATTTCGTCGTCGTGCCGCTGTCGCTGCTGTCGGGTACCTTCTATTCGGTCGATGGTCTGGCCCCGGCGTTCCGCGCGATCAGCCATGCCAACCCGTTCTTCTATGTCATCTCGGGCTTCCGCTACGGCTTTCTCGGGCTGGCCGACTCGCCGGTGACGCTGGGCGGGTTCGTCGTGCTGGGCATCGACATCGTGATGGCGGTCCTCTGCTATGTCCTGCTGCGCAAGGGCTGGAAGCTGAAGAACTGAAACGGATCGGCTTTTCCGTTTCTTAACCATCAGAATGTTAGACGGAGGTTCTGCTTCCGTAGCGGAATTCTCCCTCGTCCGGGTCCTCAGCATGTCCGGCCAGGTCCTTGGCGGGACCGATTGTTCGGTCCCGCCCTTTCTTGCCGCCTCTCAAGCTCGACCCCAACACGGCATTGCAACCGCGCGCCAATGGGCGTAGCGGTCGCCCCCATCATGACATCTTCTGCTCCCATGGCGGTCGTGCTCGTTTCGGGCGGGCTGGACTCGATGATTTCCGCTGCTTCGGCCAAGGCCGCCGGCTATCGCGTACTTGCGCTCTCGGTCGATTATAACCAACGGCACAAGGTCGAACTGGCCGCCGCCGCGCGAGTCGCCGAGTCGCTGGGCGCCGAGCGCCACATCGTCCTGCCGCTCGACCTGTCGGCCTTTGGCGGATCGGCACTGACCGCCGATATCGACGTGCCCAAGGACGGCGTCCAGCCGGGCATCCCCGTCACCTATGTGCCCGCGCGCAACACGATCTTCCTCAGCCTCGCGCTCGGTTGGGCCGAGGCAGCGGGCGCGCGCGACCTGTTCATCGGCGTCAACGCGCTCGACTATTCGGGCTATCCCGATTGCCGCCCCGAATTCATCGCCGCCTTTGAAGGGCTGGCGGAGATCGCGACCAAGGCGGGCGTCGAGGGACAGCCTTTCAAGATCCACGCGCCGCTCCAGCACATGACCAAGGCCGATATCGTGCGCGAAGGCACCCGGCTGGGCGTCGATATGGGGATCAGTTGGTCCTGCTACGACCCGACGCCGGAAGGGCTGCATTGCGGCGAATGCGACAGCTGCCGCCTGCGCTCGCGCGGGTTCGAGGAAGCGGGCATCCCCGATCCCACCGCCTATGCGGTCAAGCCGCAGGGCTGAGCCGATGAGCTATGCCGTCAAGGAAATGTTCCTGACGCTCCAGGGTGAGGGCGTGCAGGCCGGGCGGCGTGCGGTGTTCGTGCGCTTTGCCGGCTGCAACCTGTGGTCGGGCCGCGAGCAGGACCGGGCGAGCGCGATCTGTCGCTTTTGCGATACCGATTTCGTCGGAGTCGATGGCCTGGGCGGTGGTCGCTTTGTCGATGCGGCGGCGCTGGTCGCCGCGGTCGAGGGGTTTTGGGGCGAGTCGCGCGAGGAGCGTTTCGTCGTGCTGACCGGCGGCGAGCCGATGCTCCAGGTTGACGATGCGCTGGTCGATGCGCTTCATGCGGCAGGCTTCTTCATCGCGATCGAGAGCAACGGGACGCTTGCCGCCCATCCGCGACTCGACTGGGTGTGCATCAGCCCCAAGGCGGGGTCGGAGGTCGTCCAGCGTTCAGGGCAGGAATTGAAGCTGGTCTGGCCGCAGGCGGGGATCGATCCGGCCGAGGTGGAGGGCTGGGACTTCGCCAACCACCTGCTCCAGCCGCTCGACGACCCGCACGCCGAGGCGAATCGCGAGGCATGCATCGCGATGGTGATGGAGCGGCCGCGCTGGCGGTTGACGCTTCAGACGCACAAGATGCTGGGATTGCGGTAATCGTTATTCCTCCCCGGTACGGGGAGGTGGCAGGCCAAAGGCCTGACGGAGGGGGGCTTCCGCAGAGGTTGCCCTTTGCCGTTCTCCCCCTCCACCATGCTGCGCATGGTTCCCCTCCCCTTGCAGGGGAGGAATTGGCTCAGTGAACGAACCGCGCCACCACGTCGCGGTAGCTGCGCGACACCTTCACCTGCGCACCGGATTCGAGCAGCAGGAAGCATTCGCCATTCGTATGCGGCTTCACCTGCTTGACCAGATCAAGGTTCACGATGGTGGAGCGATGCACCCGCTGGAACCGGCGCGGATCGAGCCGCTTTTCCAGGTCCTTCATCGTCTCGCGCAGGACCAGCGAATTGTCGCCGGTGTTGATGACCATATAGTCGCCCGCCGCCTCGATCATCTCGATCGTGTCGACATCGACGCGGAAGATCTGGCCGCGATCTTTGATGTTGATCAGCTTCTCGAACCGGCTCGACGCCACTTCGCCGCCCTCGCTCAGCTCGGTCACCGCGTCGGGGGCGTGCTCGGCGAGCACTTCCTTCAGCTTCTCGACCTCGCCCGCGCCACGCTTCTCGTTCAGGCGCTGGCGCACGCGGTCGAGCGTGTCGGCCAGACGCGCTTCCTCGACCGGCTTCATCAGGTAATCGACAGCCTGCGCCTCGAACGCGCGCAGGGCATGGTCCGAATAGGCGGTGACGAAGACGAACAGCGGCGGCTCGACCTCCATCAGGCCCTGGACCACCGAAAAGCCGTCGAAACCGGGCATCTGGATATCGAGGAAAACGAGGTCGGGCTTGTGCGTCTTGATCGCGCGGATCGCCTCGCGCCCGTTCGAGCAGCGCTCGATGATCTCAACGTCGTCGTGCGCCTGGAGCCGAAGCTCCATGCCCTGGATCGCCAGGGGCTCGTCGTCGACGAGGATGGTGCGGATGGTCATGCGGCCTCTCTGTTCACATTCTCAAGCTGGAAGGGGATCTCGATCTCGACCGAGAAGCCTCCAGCTGGCGCGGAGCGGGATTCGAACCGATGGTCCGGGCCATAAGCCTGGGCCAGCCGTTCGCGGATATTGGACAGTCCAACGCCGGTCGAAACGCTTGAGGAATGACGGATTTCGTGCAAGCCGGGGCCGGTGTCGGATACGGCGATCCGCACCCGTTGCCCGACCAGTCGCACATCGACGCGGATTTCCGCGCCTTCCTCCTGCGGCGTGACGGCGTATTTGATAGCGTTCTCGACCAGCGGTTGCAGCAGCAGCGACGGCAGGCGCGCGCGCTCGGCCCGCGGATCGATCTCGAAACTCGGACGCAGGCGATCCTCGAAGCGCATCTTTTCGATTTCGAGATAGAGTTTCAGCGTTTCAACCTCTTGCGCCACGGTCACATGCGCCGTGGGCTCGTTCGCCAGCGTGTAGCGGAGGAAGGCTGACAGCCGGCTTAACATCGCATTGGCCCGCTCGGTCTGTTTCAGCAGCACCAGCGTCGAGATCGAGTTCAGCGTGTTGAACAGGAAATGCGGGTTCAGCTGATAGCGCAACATCGCCAGCTGCGCGGTCGAGGCCTGCAGCTCCAGCGCACGCATCTCATCGATCTGGCTCTCCACGATCAGATAATAGTTGATCGCGAAATACAGCGCCGACCAGCCCGCCAGCACGACGAAGGTGATGAACAGGTTGCCGATCAGCAGGGTGACGGTGACGCCCGGCTGGGTCGTGGTGATGAACGAGAAGGAAAAGGCGTTGAGCGCGGCGTACAGGAACGTCGCCGCCGCCAGTGTCGCCAGCGTCAGGAACACCCCCATGATGCGCGGGATGCGCCGGTAATAACCGTACAGCGTCGAGAGCAGCAGGGTGATGCAATAGCCCAGGATCGCCTCGATGATCACAGGGATGATCTTCTCCAGCGAAAAGCCGTTGGAGATGCCGACCACCGATCGCAGCACCAGATAGCCCGACCACCCGGCCGCCTGCAGCGTCCAGAAGGCGCGCGCCTTGTTCTCGAAAAACGGCCGCACCGACAGGGGATCGGAGGCGGGGGGCGAAGCGGGGGATGTCGCGGCGGGCGAATGACTGGCCATGGCCGGGCGACATCTACACGGCCTGTGGGGGAAGGGCAAAAAAGAAGGGCCGCCCTTCCCGAAGGAAGGACGGCCCCGCAGCCCTAAGGCGGTTGCGTTTCGCCTTAGAAGCTGAAGCGCGCGCCGATGCGGATCTGGTACAGCGATTCCTGCGACGAGATCGTGTCGGTCGGCGTCGTGTTCGGCGCCAGGTAACGATATTGGGCGCAAGCCTGACCCGAGGTGGTGGCCACCGCCGAACCCGCTGCCGTGCCGGTCGCGACCGGTGCGGTCAGGCACTGCACGCGAACCGCCGCCTGCGTGTAGGGGAAGCTGTACTGGCGCAGCTGGCCCCATTTCTTGTTCAGCAGGTTCGCGAAGTTCTCGATGTCCATGAAGACCTGGATGCGCGATGCGCCCAGACCCGTCGGGACTTCCTGCGCCAAGTGCAGATCGATTTTGGTGAACCACTTGGAATTGAACGCGTTGCGCGGCGCGATCTGGCCACGATACTTCGACAGACCCGTCGCGTTGACCAGCGCGTTGAACGTGTCGCGCGTTGCCGTGCTGTCATAGGACACGCGGGCATCGTCGAGACCGGTCGGCACGTACAGCAGGTAGCGGCTGGACGAACCGATCGTCCCGAAGACCGGGCTGCGCTGGTTCGAGGCGTCCTGCATCGTCCAGCTGTAGGGACGGCCGATGCGGGTTTCACCGAACAACGCGAAGGTAGTCTTGTAGTCGCCGAAGAAGGCGCGCTCGAAGGTCAGGTTGTACTTGATGTTGTACTTCACCTGCTCGTTCGAGATGCCATAGGCCGCACCATTCGGATCCAGGAACGCGCCGTTGCTATAGTTGGAATTGGCAGTCGACGAGGTGGCCGGGGCCTGATCCTTGATGTCTTGATAGGTGAAGCTGGCGCCCAGGTTCAGGCCTAGGTCGAACGTCTTGTCGACACGCGCCACTGCAATGTAGCTGCGGCCACGGGTCGTATTGGTCAGGATGATGTCCGAGTTGGTGTCGCCGAACGAGGTCAGCGACGCATAGCGGACGCGGCCATCCGGGGTGCGCAGCGCGGTCGGCACGACGCGCGCATCGGTGAAGAACACCTGGTTGCGCACCTTCGAGTAGAAGAAGTCGGCGCCGAAGTTGAACCCGCCCAGCACTTCCGGCGCATAGTCGAACGACAGGGTCGAACGCCACTGCGACGGCAGCTTGAAGTTGGGGCTCAGCGCATTGGTCGGCGAGGTTGACGAGATCGTGCCTGCGTTCAGATAGTTGTTCACAACCCCGGGAATCTGCGTGCCGCTGACGTTGGTCAGTGCGGCCGCGCCGACACCGGCGGGCAGGCCGGTGCCCGAATAGCTGCCGTCGTTATTCTGACGGATGTCGATGGCGTTCGACAGGAAGCCGGTGTTCGAGAAGCTGTTCGAGACATAGACGTCCGGCGAGCCGCCCGAGAAGATGCCGACGCCGCCGCGAACCGACAGGTCCTTGGTCGGGCGCAATTCGAAGCCGATACGCGGCTGGGCGATGCCGCGACCGCTGATATAGGCCGTGTTGGCATAACCGAGGCGGTTGAAGAACGCCTGGTTGAACGCCGGACGGCTGTGGCCGCCATAGACGTCATAGCGGATGCCGTAGTCCAGGCTGAACCAGTCGGTGATCCGCCAGTTGTCCTGAATACCAAAGGCATAGGACTGATAACGGAAGCGGGCAGCCGCATCGATCGGGTTCAGGCTGGGGACCGCGTTCTGATAGCGCAGGCGCTGGGCGTTGCCCGCCTGGAAATCGGCGATCGAGTCGAAATAATAGTCGCCTGCCGAACGTTGCAGGAAGACGTTCTCGATCTTCGTATCCTGGAAATCGGCGAAGATACGCAGGTCATGATTGTCGCGGTTCAGGCGACCCTGGAGCAAGCCGCCATAGGTGCGGCTGGTCAGCGCGTTCGACTGGCGCGAGATGTCCGGGCCGAAATAGATCGAGGCATATCCGGGCGCGCAGGTGGTCGATGCATTCGATCCCGCCGAGCCGGGGTTGGAGCGATCCGAATTTGGTGCCGCGCAAACCTGGAACTGGGCGAAGCCGCGACCCAGCACCGGGTCCTGACCGCGCTTGTAATCCTTGTAGAAGGCGCGGAATTCGGTCGAGAAATCGTCCGACCAGTCGCTGTTCAACTGGAACACGCCGGTATGCAGACGGTTGCTGCCGGTATAGCCGTTCGATTCCAGGCCCAGGCTCGGTCCGGTGACCGAGGTGTTCTGGTTATAGCGGATCGAGTCCTTGGTGTAGAGATAGGTCAGCGACGCGCGCTGCGTGTCCGACAGGTTGGCGTCGATACGTGCGGTCAGACGGTCGTCGCTGTCCTGCGAATTGTTCAGGATGCCGCCGGTGTTGTAGTTGTAGCGCGACTTGGCGATGGCCGAAATCTGATCGACGACGGCATTGGTCAGCAGGCCGTTGGCGCCGCCGACATTCGGGATGACCGTGCCCGCATTGTTCTCGGCCGTGCCCTCGACGATCGGGGTGCCCGCGCGGATGCGCTCACCGGCGACCATGAAGAACAGCTTGTCCTTGATGATCGGACCCGACAGTTCGGCGCCGAAATTCTGAATCTTGAAGGGGGGCAGCGTAACGCGTCCGTCGGGGACGCCGGGACCGGCCTTGGTTTCGTTGCCGGTCAGCTTGTTCGACGAATAGGAATAGAAGCCGGTGCCGTGGAAGCTGTTGGTGCCGGACTTCAGGATGGCGTTGATCGCGCCGCCCTGGAAATTGCCTTCGCGCACGTCATAGGGCGCGACCTTGGTCTGGAACTGGCCGATGGCATCCAGCGGCACGGGGCTGCGGCGAGTCGGCAGGCCGTCGGGGTTCAGGCCGAAATTGTCGGTGATCGGCACGCCGTCGACGGAGAATCGGTTGAAGCGCGCATTCTGACCGGCGAACGAGACAGCGCGGCCCGAACCTGAGGCATAGTCCAGGCGAGCGAAGGGATCGCGGCGCATCAGGTCGCGGATGTCGCGATTCACGCTGGCGACCTTGGCGATGTCAGCGGCGGTCAGCACGGTGACCGGACCCAAGCTCTTGCTGCCCGCACCGGCGATCGACGAAGCCGTCACGACGATGTCGCCGCCCGTCTGCCCTTCGGCGGCCAGCTCGACCGGCAGTTCATAGGGAAGGCTGGTCACGGTGAAGATGTCCGTGACGCGGGTCTCGGAGTAGCCGGGAGCCGAGACGGTAACGGTGAACGGGCCACCGACGCGCAGACCGGTCGATGAGAACGAACCGTCCGCGCCCGAAACCGTCGAGGTGGTGGTGCCCGAGGGAACGTTGACGATCGTGATCGTCGCACCTGCGACCGGCGCGCCGTTGGCGGTCACGTTGCCGCGGATCGACGACGTCGTTTCCTGTGCGGCAACCGCCGCCGGAATGGCGAGCGCAACGACGGCCGCGCCCAGGAAAAGCGAATTACGCATGAGTTATAAGTCCCCTTTTCGCGCGCGAAGCGGCGCGGTCCGGCCGCTTGTGCGGCTCGGTTGAGCGTGCCCCTGCGCTACGAACATTGCCGTTATGTTACAAAGATCGGGGCGGGGACAGGGGGTGCTTCACTCCGTTCGCGGGCGTTGCAGTTTGGCAACGGTCGTGAGAGCAGTAACGGGGCTATCGCCCTATAGAGGGGCCGAATTTTCCCGAGCGCATTGCCGGGTCATCGGCCCTGACGGGGCAACCGGAAAGGTTTTTGGCCACATTGGTCCGAAGGGGATCGTGACGATGGCATCACGATCCCTCCATGTCTCAGCTTGCGGCGACGAGGTCGTTCCAGGCTGCTTCGTCGATCACCCGGATGCCCAAATCCTGCGCCTTTTTCAGCTTCGATCCGGCCCCCGGCCCGGCGATGACCAGGTCGGTCTTGGCGGATACCGAGCCGGATACGCGCGCGCCCAGTGCCTCGGCCTGCGCCTTGGCTTCGTCGCGCGACAGGGTTTCGAGCGTGCCGGTGAACACGAGCGTCTTGCCGGTCACTTCCGACTCGCGGGTCTGATGAACGGTGTCGGCGGGCGTCACCTCGCTCAACAGGTCGTCGACGACTTCGCGGTTATGCGACTCGGCAAAGAAGTCGAGCAAGGCGTCGGCGACTTCGGGGCCGATCTGGGGCGTGTCGATGGCCGCGACGATGGCACGCTGACGGCGCAGCTCAAACTTGCGCTCGGGCTCGCCGAGTGCGGGGACGGTTTCGGCACGAACCTTGAGCGCGGCGTCGATCATCGCGCGGAACCCCGCCATCGATACGAAGCGGCGAGCGAGGTCGCGCGCGGTGATCTCGCCGACATGGCGGATGCCCAGCGCGAACAGGAAGCGCTCGAGCGATATGTCGCGCCGCGCGTCGATCGCGGCGAGCAGCTTGTCTACCACCAGCTCCGACATACGCTCGCGCTGGATCAGTGCCTCGCGATGCCGGTGGAGCCGGAAGATGTCGGCGGGCGAGGCGATCAGGCCGTCGCGGAAGAACTCCTCGACCCGGACCAGGCCGAGGCCCGTAATGTCGAAGGCGTGGCGCGAGACGAAGTGGATCAGCCGTTCGACGCGCTGCGCCGGGCAGATCAGCCCGCCGGTGCAGCGGATGACGACCTCTCCCTCCTCGCGAGTCGCCAGGCTGCCGCATTCGGGGCAATGGTCGGGGAAGATAAAGGGCTCGCGCGGCGTCTCGCGGGTCAGGTTCTCGACGATCTGCGGAATGACGTCGCCTGCGCGTTGCAGGACCACGCGGTCGCCGGGGCGGACGCCCAGCCGCTCGATCTCGTCGGCATTGTGCAGCGTGGCATTGGTGACGACGACGCCGCCGACCGTCACCGGCTCCAGCCGCGCGACGGGGGTCAGGGCGCCGGTGCGGCCGACCTGGATGTCGATCTTCTCCAGCGTGGTCTGCGCGCGCTCAGCGGGGAATTTGTGTGCGATCGCCCAGCGTGGCGTCCGCCCGACGATGCCGAGCCGGGCCTGCCAGTCGAGCCGGTCGACCTTATAGACCACGCCGTCGATGTCGAAGGGCAGGTCTGCGCGCTGCGCCTCGATGGTGCGATAGATGGCCAGCGCGGCACCGGCATCGGGCACGCGGGCAAAGGCGTCGGCGATGGGAAAACCCCAGCGGCGCCACGCCTCGACCATGTCGAACTGGGTCTCGACCGGCACCTCGCTCGCCTCGCCCCAGCCATGCGCCAGGAAGCGCAGGGGGCGCCCGGCGGTGATCGCGGGGTTCTTCTGGCGCAGCGATCCGGCGGCGGCATTGCGCGGATTGGCGAACTGGCGCGCTTCCTTGCCCGTCTCGATGGCCTCCTGCGCCAGTCGGGCGTTGAGTGCCGCGAAATCGGCCTTGCTCATGTAGACTTCGCCGCGCACCTCGAACACGCCGGGAGCGGGAATGGCCCGGGGGATGTCGGCGATGGTGCGGACATTCTCGGTCACGTCCTCGCCGATCGCGCCGTCGCCACGGGTCAGCGCCTGGACCAGCCGCCCGTCGACATAGCGCAGCGAACAGGACAGCCCGTCGATCTTGGGCTCGGCGGTCAGGGTGACGGGCTCGTCCTCGGCCAGCTTCAGATAACGGCGGACGCGGCCGACGAAATCCTCGACCTCCTCGTCGGTGAAAGCATTGTCCAGGCTGGTCATCGGCCGGGCGTGCGGCACCTTGGCCAGATGCGCGGCGGGGGCGGCGCCGACCTGGGTGCTGGGCGAGTCGCTGCGGACCAGATGCGGGAAGGCGGCCTCGATCGCCGTGTTGCGGCGGACCAGCGCGTCATAGTCCGCGTCCGAAATCTCGGGCGCATCCTCGGTGTGATAGAGGCGATTGTGATGGGCGATCTCGCGGGCGAGGCTGTTCAGCTCGGCGGCGGCTTCGAGATCGGTCTGGGGCAAGGTCTGGGATACGGTCACGCCGCCCGTGCTAGTCCAGCGGTGACGGGGGGATCAAGCCACTGTGGCCGAGCCGTTCACGCAAGTCAGGAAAGCGTGTCCGCCGCGCGGTGCCTGTCAGACCCCCGAGCCTGATCCGTCATCAGGCTGCGCGCCTGCTCGATATGGATCGCCACCATCGGCAGGTCGAGCTTGTCCGCCAGCGCCAGACAGGAATGGAGATGACCGGCAAGCACGGTCAAATCGTTTGTATCGGCCATCGGAGCGGCAGAGGCGAAAGCATTCGACATCCGATATGTCCATCCCAATCAGGGGACAGCCCAGCCTCCCCGTACGGTGTTAAGCATATTGGATATAAAATAACTTTCAAGGTCAATCTGTCAGGATTCCAGTAACCGATCGGCCTGTGCGCGGGCTTCGTCGGTAATGGTGGCGCCGGACAGCATCCGGGCGATTTCCTCTCGTCGTTCCCGGGCGCTCAGGGCGCGCACTCCCGTGCGGGTAACGGTCCCGTCATGGCTCTTGGCGATCAGCAGATGCGCCGCGCCGCGCGCCGCCACCTGCGGACTGTGGGTGACGACCAGCAGCTGGGTGCGTCCCGCCAGCCGGTGGAGCCGGTCGCCGATCGCGGAGGCGACCGCGCCGCCGACGCCGCGATCGATCTCGTCGAAGATCATCGTCGTCGCGCCGCCTTCTTCCGCCAGCGCGACCTTCAGCGCCAGGATGAAGCGCGACAATTCGCCACCGCTGGCGATCTTCATCAGCGGCGCGAAGGGCGCGCCGGGGTTGGTCGAAATCTCGAATTCCACCCGGTCCTTGCCCGCCGCCGACCAGCCCGAGGGTTCCAGGTTGGCGACGATGGTACGGAATCGCGCGGCGTCCAGCTTCAGCGGGGCCAGTTCGCTCTTCACCGCCAGATCCAGCCGTTCGGCGGCGGCGGTGCGGGCAGCGGTGACCCTGGCGGCGGCCTTGTCATAGGCCGCGCGCGCGGTCGCGACCGCCGCTTCCAGTCGGCCGATGCCTTCCTCGCCCGCGTCCAGCCGCTCCAGCCGCCCGCGCAACTGCTCGGTCAGGTCGGCGAGGTCGTCGGGCTGGACGCGGTGCTTGCGCGCCATGCCGCGCAGCTCGAACAGCCGCGCCTCGTCCTCTTCCAGCGCACGTGGGTCATAAGCGAGTTCGCGCTGCGCCTCGACCAGCCTTTCCTCGGCCAGCGACGCCTCGATCACCGCGCGGTCGATCGCGGCGAGCGCCTCGGCGAGCGCGGGGTGGTCCTCGCCGATCCGCTCCAGCACGCGCGCGGCCTGACGCAGCCCCGCCAGCGCGCCGTCGGAGCCTTGCAGATGCTCGTCGATCGCGCCCAGTTCGCCCGCGATCTTTTCCGACCGCTGCATGGTGCGGCGGCGGTCGGCCAGTGTCTCTTCCTCGCCGGGTTCGGGGGCGAGCTTGGTCAGTTCGGCGACCGCGTGTTCCAGCCATTCGCGATCGCGCGCCGCCGTCTCGATCTCCTCGCGCGCGGCGATCAGCGCGGCTTCGGCCTCGCGATAGCGTGCCCAGGCGGCGGCGACCGCGCTCGAGTCGATCCGCCCGAAGCTGTCGAGCATCATCCGGTGCCCGCGCGGATTCAGCAGCCCGCGATCGTCATGCTGGCCGTGGATCTCGACCAGGAAGGGCGCGATCTCGCGAAGCAGGGCAGCGGAGGCGGGCTGGCTGTTGACGAAGCCCCGGCTGCCGCCATCGGCCTTGACCTGACGGCGCACGATCAAGGGCTCGCCCGGTTCGATCTCGATCCCGGCCTCGTCGAGGATGGTGGCGAGGCGGCTGTCGGGGGCAGGGGGCTCGAAACTGGCGGTCACGATCGCCTGGCCCGCGCCGTGGCGGACCAGTCCGCTGTCGCCGCGTCCGCCCAGCGCCAGCCCCAGCGCGTCGAGCAGGATCGATTTGCCCGCCCCGGTCTCGCCGGTCAGGACACCCAGGCCCCGGCCGAAATCCAGGTCCAGAGCCTCGATCAGGACGACATCACGAATGGACAGCGCGGTCAGCATGGCGCGCGATATAAAGCGAAACGGGGGCGGATGTTATCCCCCGCGGGAAAAATGATCCCGATTTGTTCGGGTGGGTCTATATTCTCTCCTCCCCGGTACGGGGAGGGGGGACCAGCGAAGCTGGTGGAGGGGGATCGCCACCAGGGAGTCCCCTGGGGAGGCCCCCCTCCGTCAGGCCTGCGGCCTGCCACCTCCCCTTGCAGGGGAGGAAAGGGAGATCACCCCGTCGGCGAGCTGTTGTTGCCGGTCGGGGTCGGGCGGCCCGGTGCCGCCGCGCTCGGTGTGGCAGTGTTGCCGCCGCCGGGCAGGCCGATATTGGTCGAACCCGGCGTGCCGGTCGGCACCACGGGCTGGCCCGGCTGGATCGCGGGGATCGGCTGCACCGGATATTCGCGCATCAGCTTATAGGCGCGGTTATACCAGTCGCTGCCAGGATAATTGGCGCCCAGCACGGCGGCGGAGCGCTCCGCCTCGGGGCGGACGCCCAGCGCCAGATAGGTCTCGACCAGACGCATCAGCGCCTCGGGCGTGTGGCTGGTCGTCTGGTACTTGTCGACGACGGTGCGGAAACGCATCGACGCGGCCAGCCACTGGTGGCGGTCCTCGTAGAAGCGGCCGATCTCCATCTCCTTGCCGGCCAGGTGATCGTTGACCAGATCGACCTTCAACCGCGCATCGGCGGCATAGCGGCTGTTGGGATAGCGGCGCATCAGTTCGCCCAGCGCGTCCAGCGCCTGGCGGGTGATCTTCTGGTCGCGGGTCACGTCCTGGATCTGCTCATAATAGCCGAGCGCGATCAGATAATAGGCATAGGGCGCGTCGCGATTGCCGGGATGGACCGAGATGAAACGCTGCGCCGACTGGATCGACTGGGTATAGTCGCGGCCCAGATAATAGCTGAACGCGCTCATCAACTGCGCGCGGCGTGCCCAGATCGAATAGGGGTGCTGGCGCTCCACCTCGTCGAACAGCAGCGCCGCCTCCTTATAGCGGTGCTGGTCCAGCCGGTTCTTGGCGGCCGTGTACAACGTGCCGACGTCGCGCGCGACATAGGGCAGGTCGGTGCGGGTACGGTTGCGGGCGCAACCCGCGATCGGAAGGGCCAAAGCGGCGATCAGCGCCAGCGACAGCGCACGGGAACGGGGGTTACGCATCGCGCATGTCCTTAGCGCAGCATTGGGGCGGGGAACAGTCCTTCCCGCATGACCCGTAACGATCGCGCGCATCGAGAGACGACTTGCCATCCCGATAGCGCTCGCGGCATGGGGTTTTGACGGGCCGGGCGGCAGGGAACGCCCCCATGGCCCCGACGGTTTTGCCGTCGCCCGATCGGAAGGAATCGAACGACCATGCCCGCCACGATGCTCCACACCCACCGCGTCGAAAAGCCCTGGGGCCGCCATACGCTGTATCCCGGGTTCGAGGATGCTCCGGCCGATGGCGCTCCCATCGGCGAGGTGTGGTTCCAGGAGCCGGGCGATACCTCGCCCGACCTGCTCATCAAATATCTGTTCACCAGCGAGAAGCTGTCGGTGCAGGTCCACCCGGACGACGAACAGGCCCAGGCGCGTGGATTGCCGCGTGGCAAGGACGAGTGCTGGACGATCCTGACCGCCGAGCCCGATTCGACCATCGCCTTGGGGCCGAAGGCGCCGATGACGAAGGAACAGCTTCGTGCCGACGCGCGCGACGGCTCGGTCGAGGCGGATCTGGACTGGGTGCCGGTGAAGGAAGGCGACTTCTATTACGCGCCCTCGGGCACGATCCATGCGATCGGTGCCGGACTGACCGTGATCGAGGTGCAGCAGAACAGCGAAACCACCTATCGCCTCTATGACTATGGCAGCGACCGCGAGCTGCATCTGGAGGACGGTGTCGATGTCGCGCATCTGACCCCGTATCAACCGATCGTCTCGCCGGGACCGGCGGGCGAGGGGCGTGACATCCTGGTCGAGGGGCCGAAATTCGTGCTCGAGCGCTGGGCGGCGGGCGAGCATGCGGTGACCCTGCCCGAGGGGCGGACCGCCTGGCTGATCCCGATCACCGGATCGGGCGAGGTCGCGGGCGTCGCGTTCCAGGCGGGCCAGTGCCTGACTGTAACCGGCGCGGAGACGGTCACGCTGTCGTCGGACGGCGACGCGCTGTTCGCCTATGCGGGCACGCAGCGGCTGTAGAAAGGTCTTCCCTCTCCCCTCAAAGAGGGGTGAGGGAAGAGCACCCCTTAAAACAATCCCGGCACGTCGCGCTGGGCGACCGAGGGGCGGGCGGGCTGGAGCAGCTTGCGCGGCCCTTCGCCCGCCGCTTGCGCACTGGCGGTGGCGCTGATCGGCGTGCAGCTCTTGCCCTGCAGGAAGTCGAGCGCAGCGCGGGTCGAGGCTTCCTGCGGGTCACCCATCTTGCGGGTCAGGTCGTCGCTCGCGCGGCAGCTGGCGGGTACGACGCTGGCCAGCCCGTTATAATAATCACCCTGCCGGTTCGCATTCTGGATGGACAGGGCGATGACGCGCAGCCGGTCGTCGCACTGGGCATTGTCGCGTGCGATCTGACCCACCGGCTTTCCATAGGTATTGGCGCCGATCAGCCCGGTATTGCTGCCCATATAGGGCAGGGTACGGTTCAGCACGAGTTCGCTGGCCGAGGCCGTACCGCCGGTGCCGATAAAGGCCAGGCGGGTGGGCACGATCGATTCGGGCTGCGGCGCGAAATAGGTCGTTTCGTTGTTCGACGACTTGCTGGGGCGGAAGGCGACATAGCCCATCACGTCCGACGTCTGGCGGTTGCCGCCCAGCAGGTTGTTGAACAGGTCGGCGATATCGATGCTGCCGCCGCCATTATAGCGCAGGTCGACGACGACCTGGGTGATGCCCTGTTGCTTGAACGAGGCGAAGGCGGCGCGCAGCTGCGGGTCGGCGGTGCCGATGAAGGTGCGCAGATTGACATAGCCATAGCGCTGGCCGTTGTCGGTGATGATCTGCGTGCCGTAGCGGGGCGATACCGGCTGGAGCGTAAAGTCCGCCTTGGTAATCGCCACGGTGCGGACATTGCCGCCCGACGAATCCGCGACCCGGAAATAACGGGTGGTTCCCGCCGTGTCGCTGCCCAGCGCATTGTACAGGCCGTTGTTCGGATCGGCGCGGACGATGTCGGCGATCGACTGGATGTTCGAGGCGGTCGTGCCGATCCCCTGGATCTCGGCACCGCGATCGATCCCGGCGGCCAGCGCGGGGCCGCCCTCCATCGATTCGGCGATCAGCAACCGCGACATCGACGCGTCGGTGGTCAGGCGCCAGCCAAAGCCCGCCGAAGCACCCGAATTGTAATACGCATTCTCCTCCTTGATCGAGGTGATATAGGTGAAGAAGCGATCCTTGCGCTGCGCCCGCGCGGTTGCGGTCAGCGCGTCGATATAGTCGCTGACCGTCGTATAGGGCGTCGGATCGAGCGAGGCGGGCAGGGTATCCGGGAACAGATACCATTCGTTCATCTGGGCCGAGACCCAGTTCTGCCGGTTGCGCAGCGAACAGCTATTGTCCACCGTGCCGGTCGCGGTCCCGCCGCCAGAGCCCCCGGTATTCGATCCGATCGTGCTGCTGCTGCCGCCACCATCGCCACAACCCGCCAAGGTCGCTGCCAAGGCCAGCAGCGTACCCAAACGTCCGAATCGGCTCATCAAAACCCCCCATCCCAAAAGCTATCGAAGGGATAGCCCATCATCACGATTGTGTCAGGACCGATCTGTCGAGTTGATGAATGGCCTGTATCTTGGCGGTGATATTTATGATCTTGTAAACCACAGTCGTGGTTCAGGTGGATGACGTCGGCGATAAGATACCGATACGCTGCGTCTTATTGCCTCGACAGGAGTATGAGGTCTCATGCTGAACGTGCTGACCCTGTCGAGCCTGTTTCCCGATGCGACGCGGCCGAATTTTGGAATCTTCGTCGAACGCCAGACCGCCGCGCTGGCGATGCGGCCCGGCATCGCCGTCCGGGTGGTCGCGCCGATCGGCCTGCCGGTCTGGCCGCTGGCGCGCTCGGCGCGGTTTCGGGCACAGGCGGCGCTGCCCTTGCGCGAGCCATGGGCGGGGCTGGACGTCAGCCGTCCGCGCTTCCCGACGATCCCCGGCACGGCCGGGCGCTTCCATGTGCCGGCCTTGGCGCGCGCGCTGACTCCGGTGCTCGACCGGCTATGGGACGAAGCGCGGTTCGATGTGATCGACGCATCCTTCTTCTTCCCCGACGGCCCGGCGGCGGTCGCGCTGGGGCGGCGTTACGGCGTGCCCGTCTCGATCAAGGCGCGGGGGGCGGACATCCACCTCTGGGGCCGCGCACCCGCCACGCGGCATCAGGTCGCGCGCGCGGCGATGCGGGCCGATGGCCTGCTGGCGGTCAGTGACGCCATGGCCGACGACGTGGCGGCGCTCGGCGTCTCGCGCCACCGGATCCGCGTCCACCATACCGGCGTCGACCAGAGCCGTTTCCAGCCGATGGACCGAGAGGCCGCCAGGCAGGCGCTGGGCGTGACCGGACCGCTGGTCGTGTCGCTGGGCGCGCTGATTCCGCGAAAAGGACATGGCGTGGTGATCGATGCGGTGGCTCGACTGCCCGGCGTCACGCTGATGATCGTGGGAGAAGGGGCGGAACGCGCCACCCTGACCGCGCGCGCCGAGCGGGCGGGGATCGCCGACCGGGTGCGGTTGATCGGTGCCATACCCCATGCCGAACTGCCGCCTTTGCTGGGGGCGGCGGATGTGATGGCGCTGGCCTCGGCGTCGGAAGGGCTGGCCAATGCCTGGGTCGAGTCGCTCGCCTGTGGAACGCCGGTGGTCATCACCCCGGCGGGCGGGGCGGGGGATGTCGTGACGAGCCGGGTGGCGGGGCGGATCGCCCAGCCCGATCCGGGCGAGTTCGCCGCCGCGATCCGTGATGTTCTGGATCAGGCGGCGGACCCCTGGGCGGTGCGCGCGGCGGTGCGGGACTTCACCTGGCCCGCCAATGCGGCGGCGCTGCACTCGCATCTGGCCGAACTGGTCGCGCGGGGGCGGTAGGAAAATATCCTCCCCGGTACGGGGAGGGGGACCATCCGCAGGATGGTGGAGGGGGCGTGCGGCAAGCTGTGACCTTGTGGAAGCCCCCCTCCGTCAGGCCTTCGGCCTGCCACCTCCCCGTGCCGGGGAGGATAATGAGATTCAGGCGTCGTCGAGCGGGTACAGCGCCGCGCAGATCTTGCGGCCTTCGCTGCGCAGCACGCCCCAGGCGCGGGCGGCGGCGCGGCTGTCCATCACCTCGACGCCCAGCCCGCGTGCCTCCAGTGCCGCGACGAAAGCGGCGGGCGCCCGGCGCAGATTTGCACCCGTGCCGAGCAAGAGAAACTCCGGCGCTTCGTCGACCAGCGCCGCGACCGATTCGGGAGCCAGCGCCGCGAAGGGCGGCGGGCTCCACGGCTCGTGCCAGTCGGGCGAGAGGAGCAGCGCAGGGTAAGCGATCTCGCCCACCCGAAAGCCCGTGGCGGCAAAGCCACGGACGATCGGACCGGGCGCGGTCGGATCGCGCGTGATGCGGATCGAATCGCTCACGCTGGCGCTCAGCCCTCGCGCGGGGTGATGCGCTCGGCGTCGGCCACCTTGCGCTTGTCGGTGGTGCCCGGCTTCTCGCGATTCGGCTCGGCGCGCAGGCCCAGCGTGATGAGCAGCGAGGACGAGACATAGATCGACGAATAGGTGCCGACCACGATGCCCAGGATCATCGCCGCGGTGAAGCCGCGCAGCACATGGCCACCCAGCAGCAGCAGCGCGATCAGCGCCAGCAGGATCGTGACCGAGGTCATGACCGTGCGCGGCAGCGTCTCGTTCACCGACAGGTTGATGATCTCACGCATGTCCATCTTGCGATAGCGGCGCATATTCTCGCGGATGCGATCGTCGATGACGATCTTGTCGTTGATCGAATAGCCGATGATGGTCAGGAACGCCGCGATGATCGTCAGGTCCAGCTCGAACTGGGTGATCGCGAAGAAGCCCAGCGTGACGAGAAGGTCGTGGACGATGGCGACGATGGTCGACACGCCGAACTGCCATTCGAAGCGGAAGATGGCGAACAGGCCGATGCCCAGGATCGCGAGGACGACCGCCAGCACGCCGTGCTTGATCAGCTCGCCCGACACCTTGCCCGACACCGTGTCGTAACGGCTGAAGGTCGCACCGGGAAATTGCTGGCCCAGCGCGGTTTCCACCTTGCGGACGACGGCGTTGGTCGCGCCTTCGTCATTGGACTTGGGCACCGGCAGGCGGATGCTGACCGTGCGGCCGTCGCCGACCGCCTGGATATTGGCTTCACCCACGCCCAGCCCGTCGATCACCGAGCGGACCCGGTCGGCCGAGGGCGGGGAGGGGAATTTCTCCTCGATCATCAGGCCGCCGACGAAGTCGACGCCCAGATTGAGGCCCTTGGCGAACGTCACGCCGACCGCCAGCAGGGTGAGCGCGAGCGTTAGCCCGAACGCCCAGCCGCGCAGGCGGACGAAATCGATGTTCGTGTTGTCGGGGACGAGTTTCAGGAGGCGCATGATCTGTTCTCCTGCCTCAAATATTGATGGTCTTGGGCTTCTCGCGGCGCAACCACAGCGCCACGAGCATCCGCGTGAAGGTAACGGCGGTGAACACGCTGGTCACGATGCCGATCAGCAGCACGACCGCGAAGCCCTTCACAGGCCCCGAGCCGAGCACGAGCATGATGACGCCCGAGATCGCGTGGGTCACGTTCGCCTCGAAGATGGTGCGGCTGGCTTCCTTATACCCCAGCTCGACCGCCTGGACGACGTTGCGCCCGCGTCGTCGCTCTTCGCGAATACGCTCGTTGATCAGCACGTTGGCGTCGACCGCGGTGCCGATGGTCAGGATGAAGCCCGCGATACCCGGCAGGGTCAGCGTCGCGTTCAGCATCGCCATGACGGCCAGGATGACCAGCACGTTGATGACGACCGCGATGTTCGCATAGATGCCGAACCGGCCATAGGTGACGGTCATGAAGATGATGACCGCGACCGCCGCGATCGCCGAAGCCAGGATGCCTGCGCGGATCGAGTCCGCGCCCAGATCGGGGCCGACGGTGCGTTCCTCGACGACCTTCAGGTCGATCGGCAGCTTGCCCGAACGCAGCGAGATCGCCAGCTGGTTCGCCGTGTCGACGGTGAAGTTGCCCATGATTTGAGCGCGACCGCCCAGGATCGGCTCGTTGATGTTGGGGGCCGACAGCACCTGGCCGTCGAGGATGATGGCAAAGGGCTTGCCGGTATTTTCCTGCGTGATGCGCGCGAACTTGCGTCCGCCCTGCGCGTCGAAGGTGATCGCCACCTGCGGCGCGTTGGTCTGCTGGTCGAAGGTCTGCTGCGCGTCGATCAGCTGGTCGCCCGAGATGATGACCGGCCGCTTGACCGCGATCACCGGCGCGCCCAGCGGATTGCCCGGATAGGGCAGGACCTGGCTGCCCGCGGGCGCATTGCCCTTGGCCACCTCGACCGGGTTGGCGGTGGTGTCGACCAGCTTGAATTCCAGCTTGGCGGTCTTGCCGATCAGGTCTTTCAGCTGTTGCGGATCCTGCAGGCCTGGCACCTGCACCACGATGCGGTTGCTGCCCTGCTGAAGGATCGTCGGTTCCTTGGTGCCCAGCGCGTCGATACGCCGCCGGACGACCTCGGTCGCGGTCTTCATCGCGGTATCGACCGCCTGGGTCAGGCCCGCCTGGGTCGGCTTCAGGACGAAGCGCGAGGTGTCGACGACGTTGATGTCCCATTCGCGCTGGCCGGTCATGCCCGCCCCGCCGCCGGTGATCGCCAGCAACCGCTCGCGCGCCGCATCGACCTGCGAGGGATCGCGCAGCATGAAGCTGAGCTGGCCGCCCCGCACCGAGATATCGCCGATGTCGATACGCGGATTGCCGCGCCGCATTTCGGCCGCGACCTGATCGCGCATCGTCTCCAACCGGGTATTGGCCAGATCGCCGGTGTCCGCCTCCAGCAGCAGATAACTGCCGCCCGCCAGATCGAGGCCCTTGTTCACGCGGGGATGCGGGATCGCCCCCCAGCTGTTCGTGACGCTCTCAGGCAGGAAGCTCGGGACCGCCAGCAGGCACAGGGCCGCCAGCAGCGCGACGATGGAAGCGACCTTCCAGCGGGGGAAATCCAGCATGGGGTCAGTCGTTCGCGGGCTTGGCGGTGGGGTCGATCACGTCGGTCAGCGTCGCCTTGACCACGCGGACGCGGACGTTCGGCGCGATCTCGACCTCGACCAGCTGGTCCTCGACCCGGGTCACCTTGCCGACGATGCCGCCCGCCGTGGTGACCTGATCGCCCTTCTTGACCGCCTCGATCGACGCCTGCAGCGTCTTCATCCGGCGCTGCTGCGGGCGGATCATCAGGAAATAGAAGACGACGAAGACGAGGAGCAGCGGCGCGAGGCTGAGGAACGAGGCGGCTCCGCTCGATGCGGCGGCGCCGGAGGCGGCTGCCATCACGGCGACTGGGGCGGTGAAGGGAATGAACATTCGGACCCGTCTATGCTGAATGGGCACGGGTACGTGCCGACCGATGACGATCGACAAGCCCCCATGTCGGATAGCCTGCCCGCTACCATCGCAGGCGGACAGGCGCAATGGAGAGGCGGATGTGGTGTCGCGACTATCGCAACATCAAGGCTTGCATCCCGGATAAAACCCGCCTAGAGGCCGCCGCTCGGTCGGGGCGTAGCGCAGCCTGGTAGCGCATCACACTGGGGGTGTGGGGGTCGCAGGTTCGAATCCTGTCGCCCCGACCAATCATCTACTGACATCGGTGGACGACGACAGAGCGGGCGAAAGCCCGCTCTTTTCGTTTCTGGCGGGTTCTGTCCGCTCTGGGCGTGGCGGAGCCTGGAGGCCTGACGCCATAGGTGGGCAGGATTGGCCCTGGCCGAGGCAATGGCTTGCAAGCATGCCATAAGAGGACGCATTGTACCCATCTGATGGAAAGGCATCGGATTTTCGGGGGGCGATGATGAGAAAATTGGCGGCGATACGGCAACGAAGATCCGCGGCAGCTCGCCAATTGCTTGTCGTCTGTGCGGCAATTGTCGGTGTCCTGCCCGTGCAGGCGCAGGACGTCGCTACCCCTCTGCCTGCCACATTTACCAACCCACCATTATTCTGGATACCGGATGCGGGATCTGGGTGGATAGATTTCAATCCCGAAGGTAACCACATCATCATCCCCGTCATGTTGAATGGTCAGCCGGCAAAGGCCATGATCGATACAGGATTCGACTATCTGGTCGTCAGCAAATCCTATGCGGACGCCCATCACCTCCCACTGACGCCATGGGGTAAACCGTCACTCAGTGTGGGGGGACCAACTCAAAGTTACACCACACCCTCCGTTGCGATCAACGTTGGTGCCTTTCGGACTATCAAGCCCGGTGCCGTCACCGTCATCGATCTCAGTAACGTTGCTGTTTTGAATCTGAAGGGCGTCGATGTCGTGATCGGCCTGCCCTTGCTCGGCCCGTTCGAATGGCAGGTCGATCAGGATCATCATCGCTTCCGATTGATGAAAAGCGGTACGATTCCTTTAAGCAACGGTATCCCGATTAGGGTCGGCCCGAACAATTCCAGATTGGTCACCGACATCTTGGTCAATGGCAAATCCGTGTCCCCGGCCATGATCGACACCGGCAGTGATGACCAAGTATCCCTGCCCCCCAAAATAGCCGGTGCGACGGGCTTCAAACCTCAGACGGACATGGCTTCGGTCGGTGCAGGTGGCACCGTTATCAACCCGCTGGGTCGATTGACGAACTTCATGATCGGCCAGCAGAAGTTCGCCGACGCTTATGCCACCGTGCAGCCCAGCGGTTGGTGGGGATCGGGCATCCAAGCCTTGGTCGGAATGGGGACCCTGCGGGCCTTCAACATGACGGTCGATCTCACCGCCGGACAGATGACATTGGAGCCCCGAGCCCGGCCTGCTGCTCCGATCAAAACAAGCCGAGACGGCATACAGGGGTTTGTTCGCGACGGTCGATGGGCCGTCGCGCATGTCATGCGCAACTCGCCCGCGATGGCGGCGGGGTTGAAAGCGGGGGCCGAAATCTGCGCGATCGACGGCAGGCCGGTGTCGGAGGAATTGATTGCTGGCTATTGGAGCCGGGCGGCCGTGGGAACACGCCACGTACTGAAGCTCTGCGACGGAACGTCTCGGGCCATCACGCTCCGCTCATTCTATTGAGACGGGCGAGAATTCTGCTCACAGGGCCGTAGGCCGCTCCTTTACCGCACCACCATTCCCGCCGCCGCGATCTGCGAAAGCAAATTTGCGCGTACCGCATCCGATACCGGCGGCAGGGGCCGCGCGGCCTTGCCGTGGCGCAGGCGTTCGCGGTCCTTTTCGTCCGGCTCGACAACCCGTACCCGCACCGCCGCCTTGCCGACCGCGCGCAGGCCGAGCTGCTCGGCGGCACCGCGCGACAGGTCGATGATCCGCGACGAGCCGGCGAACGGCCCGCGATCGTTGACCCGCACGATGATCCGCCGACCGGTATCCAGCGCCGTCACCTCGACATAGCTGGGCAGGGGCAGGGTGGTGTGCGCCGCCGTCGCCCAGCCGGGGCGGAAGCGTTCGCCGTTCGCGGTGCGCTTGCCCGATTCGTTGCCATACCAGCTGGCATAGCCCAGCATGTCATAGGTGGTGTCCTCGGCCGGAACATAGGTGACGCCGCGCACCGTATAGGGCTTGCCGATCCGTACGGGATAATCGCTGACCGGCCGGTAATTGCCACCCGAACAGGCCGCGAGCAGGGCCGCCGCCGCCGGAGCCCATCGGCGCATCGCTTTCCAAACCACCATGCGCCTCGATTAGGCGTGCCGCGCGGCGGGATAAAGCCGTTTGCGCCTCCGTCCGGCGCAGACTATCCCCGTATCGACCGGCAGGGGCTTTCAGCCACGCCGCCGGGCTATCGCATCGGTGCCCCTTGGGGCTTCAAACGGGAATATGGTGCAAATCCATAGCTGTCCCTGCAACTGTAAGCGGTGAGCGCGTGATGCCGGTTCCTGTAACAGGGAACAGCCACTGGAGCGATCCGGGAAGGCCGCATTGCCGACGCTTTGACCCGCAAGCCAGGAGACCTGCCGATGCGAGTCGCTCTTGCCGCGATCCAGGGGATGGTCATGGCCAGGATATATTGTATCATGCGAGCGACGCCATATGGCCGACCCGAATCGGAGACCCAGCCCGGCGTGCGCCCGCTCGAGCCTGGGGACGACCGCGACAGCGGAAGGTCGGCCTGAGTCGCAACGGCGCTCTTAAGCGTGATCCGCCCATGTCCGAAGTTCCTATCCGACCCTCGCTGAAACGCCGTGTTACATTGCTGATGGGGGCGCTGGTCGTCATCAATATCGCCGTCTGGGGCTGGGCGCTGAGCGTCTTTGCGGGCAACAGCCTGATGCTGGGCACCGCGCTGCTCGCCTATAGCCTGGGGCTGCGCCATGCGGTCGATGCCGACCACATCGCCGCCATCGACAATGTCACCCGCAAGCTGATGCAGGATGGCCAGCGGCCGATCGCGGTCGGCCTGTGGTTCGCGATCGGCCATTCCGCCATCGTGCTGATCGCGGCGACCACCGTGGCGCTGGCGGCCAGCACGCTGTCCGATTTCGAGGCGTTCGGGCAGAGCGGTGGGACCATCGCCACCATCGTCTCGGCCAGTTTCCTGTTCGCCATCGCGATCATGAACCTGATCATCCTGCGCGATGTCTGGACCCGCTTCCGCCGCGTCGCGCGCGGCGAGCCGATGGCGGAGGCCGATGCCGACATGCTGTTTTCGGGGCAGGGGCCTTTGTCGCGGCTGTTCCGCCCGCTGTTCCGGCTGATCCGGCGCAGCTGGCACATGGCACCGCTGGGCTTCCTGTTCGGGCTGGGCTTCGACACCGCGACCGAGGTGGCGATATTGGGGCTGTCGGGGTCGCACGCGGCGGACGGCGTGTCGCTGGCGACGATCCTGGTGTTCCCCGTCCTGTTCGCGGTCGGCATGGCGCTGATCGACACCGCCGACGGGCTGGTGATGCTGGGCGCCTATGAATGGGCGTTCGTCCATCCGCTGCGCAAGCTCTACTATAATATGACGATCACTTTGGTCTCGGCGCTGGTCGCGCTGGTGATCGGCGGTATCCAGGCGACCGCGTTGCTCGCCGAGCGGTTCGGCTGGACGGCGGGGCCGTTCCGTTATGCGGCGGCGCTGTCCGAGCATTTCAACGTGCTGGGCTTTGCCATTGTCGGGTTGTTCGTGCTCTGCTGGGGCGCGAGTTTCCTCCTCTATCGCTGGCGCGGGTTCGCCGCGATGGAGGCGCGAATTGCCAAGCCCGGCGCGGCGGGATAAATGCCGCGCATCGGGGCCGAAAATTCCCGAAGATCGCGCCGGTGCCCGCAAGGGCTTCAAACGGGAATGGGGTGCAAATCCCCGGCTGTCCCTGCAACTGTAAGCGGCGAGCGAGCGATGCTGGTGCTCCCATGAGGGCACGGCCACTGGAGTGATCCGGGAAGGCGCATCCCTTTGCTTTGACCCGTGAGCCAGGAGACCTGCCGGCGTCATGGTCGCTCTTGCCTGGACCCAGGGGGTGGTCGGGGCACGGTTCTCCGTCGGGGAGCGACGAAGCCATGCGGCCGGGGCCGCATCGGTCGCCGGGTTGGGGAAAGGACGCAATCGACCGCGCCCGTCCTTTTGTCCCGTCCGGCGATGGGTCCCGCGTTCGTGCTCGCTCGTCCGGCGCGTCGGAGAATTGTTTTGCGCGACCTTTCCAAGGTTCCTGTAACCATCGTCACCGGCTTTCTGGGCGCAGGGAAAACCACGCTCATCAGCCATCTGATCCGCAATGCGGGCGGCCGTCGCCTGGCGGTGGTCGTCAACGAGTTCGGCACGCTGGGCGTCGATGGCGACATCCTGCAAAGCTGCGCGATCCCTGATTGCCCGGCGGAGAATATCGTCGAGCTGGCCAATGGCTGCATCTGCTGCACCGTCGCCGACGACTTCATCCCCACGGTCGAAAAGCTGCTGGCGATGGAGCCGCGCCCGGATCATATCCTGATCGAGACGTCAGGGTTGGCACTGCCCAAGCCGCTGCTGAAGGCGTTCGACTGGCCCGCCATCCGCTCGCGCATCACCGTCGACGGCGTGGTGGCGCTGGCCGATGCGGAGGCCGTCGCGGCGGGTCGCTTCGCCCCCGATCTCGACGCGGTCGAGGCCCAGCGCGCCGCCGATCCCAGCCTCGACCATGAAACCCCGTTGTCGGAAGTGTTCGAGGATCAGCTCGCCTGCGCCGATATCGTCCTGCTGACCAAGGCCGATCTTGCCGGGCCGGAGGGTGTCGCCAAGGCCCGCGCGATCATCGCCGCCGAGGCCCCGCGCCCGCTGCCGATGGTCGAGGCGGTCGACGGCATCGTCTCCGCCGAGATCGTGCTGGGCCTGGAAGCCGCCGCCGAGGACGACATTGCCGCGCGCCCCTCGCACCATGACGGCGCGGACGATCACGAGCATGACGATTTCGACAGCATCTCGGTGGTGCTGGGCGAGGTGGAAAGCCCCGAGGTTCTGGCCGCGCGGATTGCCATACTGGCCGAGCAACAGGATATCCTGCGCGTGAAGGGTTATGCCGCCGTCGCGGGCAAGCCTATGCGCTTGCTGGTCCAGGCGGTCGGTCGCCGGGTGCGCACTAGCTACGACCGCCCCTGGGGCGCGGGCGAGCCGCGCGGCACGCAGCTGGTCGTCATCGCCGAGCATGACCGGATCGACCGGCCTGCGATCGAGGCCGTACTGAAGGGCTAAGACCAGTGCATCTCGTCTTTCGCGAGAGCCATGGGCTGGAGGAACAGGCGGTTCCGCAGGATCTGGGGCAGCGCCCCGGTGACGTGGTCGTGCTGTCCTTCTCCGACAGCGACCTGAGCGCCTTTGCGGCGGGCTGGCGGGCGGGGGGATTCCCCTGGTCGCTGCGGCTCGCCAATCTGGCGGCGTTGGTCCACCCGCTGTCGGTCGACACCTATGTCGAGCAGACCCTGGTTCACGCAAAGGCGATCCTGATCCGGCTGATCGGCGGGGCGGCGTACTGGGATTACGGCCTGCGCGAGGTCGAGCGGCTGGCGGGGGAGCGGGGGATTGCGCTTGTTGTCCTCGCGGCGGATGGGCGCGAGGATCGTCGGTTGATGGCGGCGTCCACCGTCGACGAGGCGGTGGTGCGGCGGTTGGGGGCGCTGTGCGACGCGGGTGGGGCCGATGCGGTGGCGATGGCTTTGGGCGAAATCGCGGCGTTGCCGTCTGTGGCTCTTGCCCCTCCCCAACCCCTCCCCCTGCCGGGAGAGGGGCTTTTCAAGCCAGCGCTTACCACAAGCACGCCCCTCCCGCAGGCGAGTTGTGGGTCGGCCATGCCCCCGGCATGGCCTGAACAATGCGGGGCATTGTTCACCCACAACTGGGATGGGGGAGGGTCCTCTCCCCAAGTGGCACTCGTCGGAGGCTGGTCCCCGGCGGGTCCGTCGTGCCCCGCCGCCGCCCTGTTGATCGCAACCCGCCCCCGCATCCTGATAACCTTCTACCGCGCCTATCTCGCCGCCGCCGATCTGGAGCCGATCGCCGCCCTCCACGCCGCGCTGAGCGAACGTGGCTTCGACCCCATCGCCCTGTTCGTCCCCTCGCTGAAAGCCGAGGGTGCAGGCCCGTGGATTGCGCGCTGGGTCGCGGCCCTCGCCCCCGCCGCGATCGTCAACGCCACCGCCTTCTCCGCACGCGGGGAGGACGACATCACCCCGCTCGACGGCGCGGGCGTGCCGGTGTTTCAGGTCGCGCTCGCCACCAGCGACCGATCGGGCTGGGAAGCCGCGGCGCGCGGCCTGTCGCCCGCCGACTTGGCCATGCACGTCGTCCTGCCCGAGATCGACGGCCGCCTGTTCGCGGGCGTGGTCAGCTTCAAGCAACCGGGGACACGCGATCCCGATTTCGACATCGCCCTGCGCCTGCACCGCGCCGAACCCGCCCGCATCGCGGCGGTGGCGGACAAGGTGGCAGGCTGGGCAAGGCTGGCGGCCACCCCGGCGGCCGAGCGACGGCTGGCGATCCTGCTGTCCACCTATCCGGGCAAGGACTGGCAGGCGGCGCATGCGGTCGGGCTGGACGGCTTCGCCTCGACGGCGGCGATCCTCGGCGATCTGGGCGAGGCCGGTTATGATGTGGAGATGCGGGCCGACCTGCCCGAGGCTCTGCTCACCAACCAGATCGCATGGCCGATCACGGCTTACCTTGAGGCGCTCGCCACCTTGCCAGAACCCTTGCGCGCCGATCTGCTGGAAAGCTGGGGCGCGGTCGAGGACGACCCGCTGGTCGAGGGTGACGCGTTCCATTTCCCCGCGCTGACGCTCGGCAAGGCGATCGTCGCGCTCCAGCCCGAACGCGGGCGGCGGGACGGGCGGGCCGAGGAGTATCACGACCTCTCGCGCTGCCCGCGCCATTCCTATGTCGCCTTCTATCTCTGGCTCCGCGCGCAGGGGATCGACGCGCTGGTCCATGTCGGCGCGCATGGCACGCTGGAGTGGCTGCCCGGCAAGGCGGTCGCTCTGTCCGACGCCTGTTGGCCCGAGGCGCTGACCCGCGACTGGCCGGTCCTCTATCCCTTCATCGTCAACGATCCGGGCGAGGCGGCACAGGCCAAAAGACGCATCGGCGCGGTGACGATCGGCCATGTCCCCCCGGCACTGGTGCAGGCGCAGACCGGCGCGGGGCTGGGGCGGCTGGAGGCGCTGCTCGACGAATATGCCAATGCCGATGGCCTCGACCCCGCGCGCCGTGATCGGCTGCGCGCCAGCATCGCCGAGGAGGCGGACAGCGTCGGCCTTGGCGAGACCTTGGGGCTGGCGGGGGCGGAGGATCCGCTCACCCGGATCGACGCATTCGTGTGCGATGTGAAGGACAGCCAGTTCGGCGAAGGCCTCCATATCTTCGGGCGCGGTGAACAGGGCGCGGCGGAGCGGGCCGGGCTGCTCGCCGGGCTGGACGGGAAGCGCGTTCCGGCGGGGCCTTCGGGGTCGCCCTATCGCGGCCGTGCCGATGTGCTGCCCACGGGGCGCAACCTCTATGCCATTGACCCGCGCGCGGTGCCGAGCCGGGCCGCGCAAGCGCAGGGGGTGAAGCTCGCCGAGGAACTGCTCCGCCGCCACATGCAGGAGGAGGGTGATTACCTTCGCACGCTGATCGTCGATCTCTGGGGCTCGGCGACGATGCGCACGGCGGGCGAGGAATTCGCCATGGCGCTGCACCTGATCGGGGTCGAGCCGGTCTGGGACCATCGCTCCGAACGGGTGACGGGGTTCGAGGTGATGCCGCTGATGCGCTTCGACCGGCCGCGCGTCGATGTGACGCTGCGCGTGTCGGGGCTGTTCCGCGATGCCTTTCCGCATCTGGTCGCCTTGTTCGGGCAGGCGGTGCGTGCGCTTGGGGCACGCGACGAAGCGGCGGCGTGGAACCCCTATGTCGGGCAGGCGACTCCGCGCGTCTATGGCCCCGCGCCGGGGCGCTATGGCATCGGGCTGGACCCCAATGCGGGCTATGACGAGGCCGCGCGGATCGAGGCGGGGCAGAGCTGGCTCGCCGCCTCCGCCACGGCGCTCGATGATGGCGATCGGCGTGATGCGGACGGGATCGCCGCGCGGGTGGCGGGCGCGCAGGCCTTCGTCCACCTCCACGACCTGCCCGAAAGCGATCTGCTGCTCGCCGCCGACTATGCCGCGCATCAGGCGGGTTTCGCGGCGGCGCGGGCGGCGTTGGGGGAAGGAGCGGCGGCGCTCTATCATCTCGACACACGCGATCCGGCCAGCCCCAAGGCGCGGACGCTGGCCGAGGAGATCGCCCGCACCGTCCATGCCCGCGCCGCCAACCCGCGCTGGGTGGCGGGCATGATGGCGCACGGCTTTCGCGGTGCGGCGGAGATCGCCGCGACGCTCGACCATCTGGGCAGCTTCGCGCATCTGGCGGACGCGGTGCCCGCCGCGTTGATCGACCTGTATTGGGATGCGACGCTGGCTCGGGACGCGGTGCGCGACTTCATGGCGCAGGCGAACCCGGCGGCGCTGGCGGCGATGGAGGCGCGGTTCGCGGCCCTTCATAAGGCCGGGCTGTGGCGGACGCGGCGCAATTCCGTGCTCGCTATGCTGGACGGCGCGGCATGAGCGGCTTTGTGGTCAAGGGCTGGTGTCCCGATGCGTTCCGGCCGATGATGGCGGGGGACGGGTTGCTCGTGCGCGTCCGCCCACCGCTGGGGCGGCTGACGGCGGAACAGGTCGAGCGGCTATGCGCGGCGGCGATCCGGCACGGCAACGGCCAGATCGACCTGACCGCGCGCGCGAACTTGCAGCTGCGGGGTGTGACCGAGGCGGATTGGCCCCCGCTGCTGGCGGCGTTGCAGGCGCTGGGGCTGGTCGATCCCGATCCGGTGACGGAGGGGCGGGGCGCGATCCTCGTCAGCCCGGATTGGCGTGAGGGTGACGATACCCATGCCATCGCCAGCGAATTGCGGGCGCGGCTGGCCGAACTGCCCGAGCTGCCGGGCAAGGTCGGTTTCGTGGTCGATGCGGGGGCTGCGCCGATGCTGGCCGACGCACCCGGGGATTTCCGTATCGAGCGGGCCACCACGGGTGAGCTTATGGCGCGCGCCGATGGGCGGATGAGCGGTGTGACCGTCACCCGTTCGAACGCCGCTGACGCCCTGATCCGGCTGGCGCACTGGTTCGCCGATAGCGATGGTCGCATTGCCGGGCGGATGGTGCGTCACAAGGCGACCCTGCCCGAATGGGCCGAAGGCGACGCCGTACCTGCATCGGGCGCGCCGATGCAGCCCGGCGGGCATCCGGTCGGCGCGGCCTATGGTCTGCCCTTCGGCCGGATCGATGCCGAATCGCTGGCGGCGTTCGTCCGCCGCCATGGTTGCGCGGTCCGCCTGACCCCGTGGCGGTTGCTCATCGCAGAGTCTATCGCACCGGCCCCGGTCGCCGGGATGCTGCTGGCCGACAGCCCGATCCTGCATGTCGATGCCTGTGTCGGCGCGCCCGCCTGTCCGCAGGCGAGCGTCGAGACCCGCGATCTCGCCGCCCGTCTCGCGCCGCTGATCGACGGCCATCTGCACGTCTCGGGTTGCGCGAAGGGCTGCGCACGGGCACGGGCGGCGGACTGGGTGCTGACCGGGCGGGAGGGGGCTTTCGATCTGGCCTGCAACGCCCGCGCCGGGGCCACGCCCCTTCACACCGGATTGACGCCCGAGCGGGCGGTCGCGCTTCTCGGAGCCTGTTGATGCCCTACACGTACGAAACCGATGGCGCGGCGATCTATCGCCAGTCCTTCGCCATCATCCGCGCCGAGGCGGAACTGGCCCGCTTCGATAAGGAGGAAGAGCCGGTCGCGGTGCGCATGATCCATGCCGCCGGGCTGGTCGAACTCGCACCGTCGATCCATTTCTCGCCCGGCTTTGCGGTCGCAGGCCGGCAGGCGCTGGCGAACGGTGCCGCGATCCTGTGCGATGCGCATATGGTCAGCGAAGGCGTGACGCGCGCGCGTCTGCCCGCCGACAATCCGGTGATCTGTACGCTGCGCGATCCCGCCGTGCCCGTGCTGGCGAAGGAGATGGGCACGACCCGTTCGGCCGCCGCGCTGGAGCTGTGGCGGCCGCATCTGGCGGGGGCGCTGGTCGCGATCGGCAATGCGCCGACCGCGCTCTTCCACCTGCTGACCATGCTGGAAGACCCCGATTGCCCGCGCCCGGCCGCGATCATCGGCTGTCCCGTCGGCTTCGTCGGCGCGATGGAGTCGAAGGACGCGCTGTGGGAGGCGCAGCCCGTCCCGTGCGCCATCGTGAAGGGCCGTCCCGGCGGCAGCGCGATCACCGTCGCGGCGATCAACGCACTGGCGAGCCGCGCCGAATGACGGGGACCGTTCACGGGGTCGGCTTGGGGCCGGGCGCGGCGGACCTCATGAGCGTGCGCGCCGACCGGCTCGTGCGCGGGGCGCGCCACGTCGCGTATTTCCGCAAGGCCGGGCGGCGCGGCCATGCGCGGACCATCGTCGACGGCATGCTGCGCGACGATGTGGTCGAATATCCGATGGACTATCCGGTCACGACCGAAATCCTGTTCACCGACCCGCGTTATAACGAATGCCTGTCCGCCTTCTATGCGGCGTGCACCGCGCATATCCTGTCGCTGGTAGGCCAAGGCGAGGACGTGGTGGTGCTGTGCGAGGGAGATCCGTTCTTCTACGGATCGTTCATGCACCTGCACAGCCGGTTGAAGGACCATGCTCCGGTCGCGGTCGTACCCGGTATCACCGGCATGTCGGGCGCCTGGACGGCCAGCGGCGCGCCGATCACCTGGGGCGACGATGTGCTGACCGTCGCGATGGCGACCCTGCCGGAGCCGGAACTGACCCGCCGCATCGCCGAGACCGACGCGCTGGTCGTCATGAAGATCGGCCGCCATTTGCCCAAGCTGCGCCGCGCCATCGCGGCGGCGGGACGGACGGAGCAGGCGTGGCTGGTCGAACATGCCGCCCAGGCGGGGGAGCGGGTCCGCCCGCTGACGCAAGTGGAGGACGCACCCGCCCCCTATTTCTCGATCGCGCTGATCCATGGCCAGGGGCGGCGGCCATGAGCGGCTGGCTGATCGTTGTCGGATTGGGGCCGGGCGCGGAGGCGATGGTCACGCCCGAGGTGTCGGCGGTGCTGACGCAAGCGACCGATGTCGTCGGCTATATACCCTATGTCGCACGCGTGCCCGAGCGGCCCGGCCTGACCCGCCATGCCAGCGACAACCGGGTCGAGCGCGACCGCGCGCTGCACGCGCTGGAGATGGCCGAAGCTGGGCAGCGCGTGGTCGTCGTATCCTCTGGCGATCCAGGAGTGTTCGCGATGGCGGCGGCGATCTTCGAGCGGGTGGAGGAAGACCCCGAGCGCTGGCACGATCTCGACATCCGCGTCCTGCCCGGCATCACCGCGATGCTGGCGGCGAGCGCGCGGGCGGGTGCGCCGCTGGGGCATGATTTCTGCGCGATCAACCTGTCGGATAATCTCAAGCCCCAGGCGCTGATCGAGCGACGGCTGGCGCTGGCGGCGGAGGCGGATTTCGCCATCGCGCTCTACAATCCCCGGTCGAAGGCGCGGCCCGATGCGCTGGATGCGGCCTTTGCGCTGTTGCGGCAGGTGTGCGGCGATGACCGCCCGGTGCTGTTCGCCCGCGCCGTCTCGACGCCCGAGGAGCAGTTGCGCATCGTGCCGCTTCCGCAAGCGCGCGGCGAGATGGCTGACATGCGCACCGTCGTCATCATTGGGTCCAGCCGTACGCGCATGATCCCCCATGCGGGCCAGCCGATCCTCTACACCCCCCGGACGACGCCGTGATCCAGCCAGTCCAGCACGGCCACGACGTTCCCCACCTGCGGGCGGGCCGGTATGAAGGGACGGTCGATCATCACGACCGGCAGGCCCAGTTCCCGTGCCGCGTCGAGCTTTGCCCGTGCGCCGGAGCCACCTGCATTCTTGGCGACGAGCATCTGAATCCGATGTTCCCGCAGCAGCGCCAATTCGCCCGCCAGCGTGAAGGGACCGCGATCCACCACCAGATGATGGTGCGGCAAGGTCGGCTCGGCAGCATCGACAAAGCGCAACAGGTAGAAATGCTGCGACGCGCTGGCGAAGTCGCCGATGGTCTGGCGACCGAGCGCCAGGAAGATGCGCATCGGATCGGCGCCGAGCGCGGCCACCGCCTGTTCGGTATCCGTCACGCGAATCCAGCGATCGCCGGGGCCGTCCATCCATTCGGGTCGGGTCAGGGCGAGGATTGGCACGCCCTCCATTTCCGCCGCCGCAATGGCATTGGCGCTGATCCGCGCGGCGAAGGGATGGGTCGCATCGACCAGATGGGTCACGCCCTCGCGGCGCATATGGTCGGCCAGCCCTTCGACACCGCCGAACCCGCCGACCCGTGTCGGGATCGCCTGAGCGCGCGGGTGTTCGGTCCGGCCCGCATAGCTCAGCACCGCCCGCTCGCCTCGCGCAGCCAGCGCGGTGGCCAGGGCGCTCGCCTCGGTCGTGCCGCCGAGCAGAAGGATGTGGCGCATGACTGACTCCGGGCCGTGGCTGACGATCGTCGGGATCGGCGAGGATGGCTGGGACGGCCTGACCGCCCCCGCGCGCGCCGCGATCCTGGCCGCCGATAGCGTCATGGGTGCGCCCCGTCACCTGTCGCTGTTGGCCGGGCAGGGGCGGGCGGAGCGGATCACCTGGCCCGTGCCCTTTGCCGATGGCGTTCCCGTGCTGCTCGAACGGCGGGGTGAGCGGGTGGTCATGCTCGCCTCGGGCGATCCCTTCTGGTTCGGGGCGGGGTCGGTCGTCACGCGCCATCTGGAGTCGGGCGAGTGGGTCGCCTATCCGGCGCCGTCCACCCTGTCGCTGGCGGCGGCGCGGCTGGGCTGGCCGGTCGAGACGATCCAGAGCGTCGGACTGCACGCCCGCCCGGTCGAGACGCTGCGCCCGCATCTGGCGCCGGGGCAGCGGATATTGGCGCTGATGCGCGACGGCGCTTCGGTCACGGCGCTGGCCGCATGGCTCGCCGAGCAGGGGTTCGGCGACAGTGCGCTGACCGTGCTGGAGGCGCTGGGCGGTTCGCGCGAGCGGGTGCGGGCCTGCACGGCGGACGCGCTCGATTGGACCGACATCGCCCATCCGGTCGCGGTGGCGATCGAGCCTGCCGGAGCGGGCCGCGTCCTGCCCTGCGCCAGTGGCCTGGATGATGACTGGTTCGCGCATGACGGACAGATCACGAAGCGCCCCGTCCGCGCGCTGGCGCTTTCCGCGCTGGCCCCCCGGCCCGGCGAGTTGCTGTGGGACATCGGTACGGGATCGGGATCGGTCGCGATCGAATGGCTGCTGAGCGACCCGACCACCCGTGCCATCGGTTTCGAGCGTGACCCCGCACGCCTGGCCCGCGCCGCCGACAATGCCGGGCGGCTGGGGCTGACCCGGCTGGAACTGGTCGAGGGCGATGCGGTGGCCGAACTGGCCGAGCGTCCGCACCCCGATGCGGTGTTCGTCGGTGGCGGCCTGTCGCGGCCGCTGGTCGAGGCGCTGCGGATGCTGCCCCGCTGTCGCCTCGTCGCCCACGCCGTCACGCTGGAGACCGAGGCGTTGCTGGCCGAATGCCATGCCCGTCATGGCGGCGAGTTGCTGCGCATCGAACTGGCCCGCGCACGGCCGCTCGGCACCAAGCGGGGGTGGAAGGCGAGCTATCCCATCGTGCAATGGCGGGTCGCATGGTGATCGCCGGGTTCGGATGCCGGGCGGGGGCGACCCCCGAGTCCTTCCGCAATGCCTTGGCCGCGACCGGCACGCGCCCCGATGCACTGGCCGTACCGGCTGACCGGGCAGGGGCGATCGCGTCCTTCGCCGAGGCCAAGGGGCTGGCCGTCCACCCCATCGCCGCCGACGCGTTGCAAGGTATCGATACTCCTACCCGCTCGACCGTCAGTTTGGCCGCGCGCGGCGTCGGCAGCGTCGCCGAAGCCGTCGCGCTCGTCGCCGCCGGGCCGGGGGCGCGGATCGTCGTCCCCCGCATCATTTCCTCCGACCGCATGGCCACCTGCGCCATCGCCCAGGGACCCGAATCATGACCGTCCATTTCATCGGCGCCGGACCCGGTGCCCCCGACTTGCTGACCCTGCGGGGCCGTGACCTGATCGCCGCCTGTCCGGTGTGCCTCTTTGCCGGATCTTTGGTGCCCGAGGCGGTGCTGGCCCATTGTCCGCCCGGCGCGAAAATCGTGAACACCGCGCCGATGACGCTCGATGAGATCATGGCCGAGATCGCGGAAGCCCACGCCAGGGGGCAGGACGTCGCCCGGCTCCACTCCGGCGACCTGTCGGTCTGGTCGGCGATGGGCGAGCAGGTGCGGCGCTTGCGGGACATGGGCATCCCCGTCTCGGTGACGCCGGGCGTGCCGTCCTTCGCGGCGGCGGCGGCGGTGCTGGAGAGCGAGCTGACGCTGCCCGGCATCGCGCAATCGGTGATTCTGACCCGCACCCCCGGCCGCGCCAGCGCCATGCCCGAGGGCGAGTCGCTGTCCGCCTTCGCCGCGACCGGCGCGACGCTGGCCATCCATCTGTCGATCCACAATCTGGCCAAGGTCGTCGCCGACCTGACCCCGCATTACGGGAGCGACTGCCCGGTCGCGATCGTCTGGCGCGCGAGCTGGCCCGAGCAGCGTATCGTCCGCGCGACGCTGGCCACCATCGAACAGGCCGCCGCCGATGGGCCGGAACGCACCGCGCTGATCCTGGTCGGCCGGGTCCTCGACCAGAGCGATTTCGCCGAGAGCCGTTTATATGCGGAGGGCTATGACCGCCGCTATCGCCCCGGAAACAGCCTGGTATGACACCGGGCCTGATGATCGCCGCGCCCGCATCGGGGACCGGCAAGACCACGGTGATGCTGGGCCTGCTGCGCGCGTTCCGCGACGCCGGGTTGCGCGTACAGCCGTTCAAGAGCGGTCCCGACTATATCGACCCCGCCTTTCACCGCGCGGCGAGCGGGCGGGCGTCGTTCAACCTCGACGGCTGGGCGATGCCCGCCACGCTGCTCGACACGCTGGGGCAGCGGGGCGCGGATGCCGAGCTGGTGCTGGCGGAAGGTTCGATGGGCCTGTTCGACGGCGTGGCGAGACCCGGCGCGACCGGCATGGGCAGCAGCGCGGAGACGGCCCGGCGCATGGGCTGGCCCGTCATACTGGTCATCGACGTGTCGGGACAGGCGCAGTCGGCGGCGGCGACCGCGATGGGCTTTGCACGCTATGATCCCGAATTGCGCGTGGCGGGCGTGATCCTGAACCGCGTGGCCAGCCCACGCCATGAGCGTCTGGCGAAACTGGGGTTCGAGGAGATCGGCCTGCCGGTCTTCGGCGCGCTGCCCCGGCGCGGCGATCTGGTCCTGCCCGAACGGCATCTGGGACTGGTGCAGGCCGTGGAACATCCCGAACTCGATCGGCTGATCGGCGACTATGCTGCGTTCCTGGCGGCGCATGTCGATCTCGAGGCGATCCGTGCGGCGGCCTATGCGAAGCCTGCCCCACCCACGACCGGTACGCTTCCGCCACCGCCCGCGCAGCGGATCGCGCTGGCGCAGGATGCGGCCTTTTCCTTCGTCTATCCGCACATGCTGGAGGGCTGGCACGCGGGCGGCGCGGAAATCCTGCCCTTTTCCCCGCTGGCGGACGAAGCCCCCGATCCTTCCGCCGATCTGGTATGGCTTCCCGGCGGCTATCCCGAGCTTCATGCCGGGCGGCTGGCGGCGGCGGAGACGTTCCGGGCCAGCCTCGCCGCCCATGCCGCCACCAAGCCGATCCATGGCGAGTGCGGCGGCTATATGGCGCTGGGCGAGGCACTGATCGACGCCCAGGGCGTCAGCCACCGCATGGCCGGGCTGCTCGGCCTCGTCACCAGCTATGCCAAGCGCAAGATGCACCTGGGTTATCGCCGCGCGACCCTGCTCGGCGAGGTGGCGGGGATGCCCGAGGGCGCGGTGCTGGGCGGGCATGAGTTTCATTATTCGACTGTCCTCGAACAGCCTGATGCCCCGCTCGCCCATGTCGTGGATGCGCAAGGGGAGGCGGTGCCCGAAACCGGGTCGCGGCGGAGGCCGGTGACGGGTACCTTCTTCCATCTGGTGGCGCGCTGGTGGTGAGGGGTTTCGTCCATCTGATCGGTGCAGGACCGGGGGACCCGGAACTGCTGACGCTGAAGGCGGTGCGCTGTCTGGGCGCGGCCGATGTCGTGCTGTTCGACGATCTGGCCGCCGGGCCGATGCTGAGCCATTGCCGGAGCGATGCCGAACTGATCGCGGTCGGCAAGCGCGCGGGCCGCGCCTCGCCCAAGCAGGGCGAGATCGACCGGCTGCTGGTCGATCATGCACTGGGCGGCAAGCGGGTCGTCCGGCTGAAGTCCGGCGATCCGGGTATCTTCGGGCGGCTGGAGGAAGAGATCATCGCGCTGAAGGCCGCCGCCATTCCCTTCGAAATCGTGCCCGGCGTCAGCACGGCGAGCGCGGCGGCGGCGGCGGCGGGACTTCCGCTGACCCGGCGGTCGGAGGCGCGGCGGGTGCAGTTCGTGACCGGCCACGACGTCACCGGCGCGCTGCCCGCCGACCGCAACATGGCGGCGCTGGCGGATGCGGGCGCGACCACGGTCGTGTTCATGCCCAAGCGGACCTTTCCCGCACTCGTCGAGGCGCTGGTCGCGCATGGCCTGTCGCCGGAGACGCCCGCGCTGATGGCCGAGCATGTCGGCTGCCCCGACCAGAGGCTGACCCGCGCAACGATCGGTGCGCTGGCGGCGCAACTGGCGGCGTCCGTATCGGACAAGGCGGCGCTGATCCTCTACGGCCCGCTGATGGAGGATCTGTGATCCATCTCGACCTGATCGGCATCGGCACGGGGAATCCCGATCACCTGACCAGCGCGGCGGAGACGGCGATGCGCGCCGCCGACCTGATCCTGCTGCCGCGTAAAGGTGACAAGGCCGAGCTGATCGACCTGCGCCGCGATATCTGTGCGCAGGTGCTGGCGGGGGTAGCGACGCGGGTGGTCGAATTCGATCTGCCCGAACGCGCGGCCGAGGGAGACTATCTCGACAATGTCGAGCGCTGGCATGATGCGATCGCCGGGTGCTGGGCGGCGGAGATCGCGGCGCATCTGCCGCAGGGCGGGCGGGTGGCGCTGCTCGTGTGGGGCGATCCGTCGCTCTATGACAGCACGATCCGTATCGCGCGGCGGCTGATCGCGGTCGAGCGGGTGACGGTGGTGCCCGGGATCACCAGCCTGCAACTGCTCTGCGCCGCCCACGCCATTCCTTTCAACGCGGTCGGGGCGCCGGTGATGGTGACGACCGGGCGGCGTCTGCGCGAGGGCGGCTGGCCGCAGGGGGCGGACAGCGTCGCGGTGATGCTCGACGGCGGTTGTGCGTTCACGACGCTGGACCAGCCGGATGCGATCATCTGGTGGGGGGCGTATCTGGGCATGGCGCAGCAGGCGATCGAGGCCGGGCGGCTGGCGGATGTGGCCGAGCGGATCGTCGCGCGCCGGGCGGAGTTGCGGCGCACATATGGCTGGATCATGGACGTGTATCTGCTGCGCCGGGGCGGCGATCTGGCGGCGAAGGGGTTGTGATCGCGTTCCAAACTGCTCCCCTCCCGCAGGCGGGAGGGGTTGGGAGAGGGCATGGCCTCAAGCTGCATCACCTGTGGCCCAGCCCCCACCCCAAACCCCTCCCCCCTGCCGGGAGGAGGGGCTTCGAGCCTATCGCTTCGCCACGAGTGTCTCCCCTCCCGCAGGCGGGAGGGGCCGGGGGAGGGCATGGCCCCAAGCCAAACGCTTTGTGGTGTATCCCTCCACGCCGAAGCTCAGAATTCGATACCCTTTTGCGCCTTCACGCCCTGTTCGCGGAAGGGATGCTTCACCTGCGTCATGTCGGTCACCAGGTCGGCGGCCTCGATCAGCGCCTCCGGCGCGTTGCGGCCGGTGATGACGACATGCGTCATCGCGCCCTTGGTCGCCAGCACCTCCAGCACCTCGTCGACGGGCAGATAGTCATAGCGCAGCACGATATTCAGCTCGTCCGCGACGATCAGGTCGTAGGACGGATCGGCGATCATCCGCTTGACCTCGTCCCACGCGCCCCGCGTGGTGGCGATGTCGCGGCTGCGGTCCTGCGTGTTCCAGGTGAAGCCTTCGCCCATCGCGTGGAAATCGACCTCGGGAAAGCGCGCCAGCACCGCCGCCTCACCGGTGGTCATCGCGCCTTTCACGAACTGGACCATGCCGACGCGCATGCCATGGCCGACCGCGCGGATCACCATGCCGAGCGCGGCGGTCGTCTTGCCCTTGCCCTTGCCGGTATGGACGATGATCAGGCCCTTTTCGGCGTCGCGCGCGGCGACCTTGCTGTCCTGGGCGGCCTTTTTTTTGGCCATGCGCTCGGCATGTTCGGCGTCGGTTCGCATCATTTCTCTCCTGAAAGCCGCATGGGAAGCCCCGCCACCACTAGATCGGTCGCGTCGCATACCCGTGCCAGCCGCTGGTTGAGCATACCTTGCGCATCGCGAAAACGCCGCGCCAGCGCATTGTCGGGAACGATGCCGAAGCCGACCTCGTTGCTGACCAGCACCACCGGCCCGGCCGCGTCGGCCAGCGCTGCGACCAGCGCATCGCCGGCCGCCGCCAGATCGGCCTCGCCCAGCAGCAGGTTGGTCAGCCACAGGGTCAGGCAGTCGACCAGCACCACCCGGTCGGCGCGGGCGTGCTCGGCAAGGGCCTCGGGCAAAGCGAGGGGGGCTTCCACCGTCGTCCAGCGTTCGTCGCGATCGGCCTGGTGCCGGGCGATACGGTCGCGCATCTCGTCGTCCCAGGCCTGCGCGGTCGCGATGAAGCAGCCTTGGCGCGTCATCGCTTCGGCCAGCGCCTGGGCATGGCGGCTCTTGCCCGACCGGGCACCGCCGAGCACGAGGATGGTTCGGGGCTTCGTCATGCCTTTCCGCATCGCGGGAGCGGGCCGATGACGCAAGCCCCCATGGCCGCGCTGACCCATCATGGCGGCCGGATCGATGCGGCCAAGGCGTTGTTTCCGAACGCCCCCACACCGTGGCTGGACCTGTCGACGGGGATCAATCCGGTCGCCTGGACCCCGCCCGGGGGGCTGGACGTCGACGCCGCGCCCTTGCCGGATCGCAGCGCATTGTCCCAACTGGAAGCACGGGCAGCGGCGCATTTCGGCGTCGCGGCGGAGCGGGTCGCGGCGGTGCCGGGCAGCGAGATGGCGCTGCGCCTGTTGCCGCTGCTGGGCGTGCCGCAGCCGATCGTCGCAATTCGACCGAGCTATGGGACGCATGGCGCGGTCGCCTCTGCGCGGGTCGACCAGTCCGCGCTGGACGATTGGGCGGGGCAGGCGGGAAGCCTGTTGATCGCCAATCCCAACAATCCCGATGGCGTCCATCGCTCGCCCGAGCAACTGGCCCGGCTGGCGGCGGCGCAGGAACGGGCAGGCGGCTGGCTGATCCTCGACGAAGCCTTTGCCGATGCGATGCCGGGAAGCGGGTTCGATGGCGGCGAACAGGTCGTGGTGCTGCGGTCGTTCGGCAAGTTCTTCGGGCTGGCCGGGGTGCGGCTGGGCTTCGTCATGGCCGCGCCGGAGATACTGGCGCGGCTGCGCGACCTGCTGGGGGACTGGCCGGTGTCGGCGCACGCCATGGCCTGGGGCAGCGCGGCTTATGCCGATCGCGCATGGATCGCGGCGACCCGGATCGCGCTGGTCGAGCGGGCGGCGGCGCTGGACGCGGTGCTGGCGCATCATGGATTGACCGCGAAGGGCGCCTGTCCGCTGTTCCGCATGGTGGAGACGCCGGGGGCAGCCGCCATCTTCCGGCGACTGGCGGCGGCAGGTATATTGGTGCGGCCGTTCGCCGACGCGCCGGGGCGGTTGCGCTTCGGCGTGCCCGCCGCCACGGCGGAGCTTGAACGATTGGATAAGGCATTGCGGCATGGCTGATCCTGTGGCGCTGATCGCGCTGGCGCTGGCGCTGGCGCTCGATGCGGCGATCGGCTGGCCCGACCGGCTCTATGCGCGTGTCGGTCATCCGGTGGGGGCATTTGCGCGGTTCCTGAATCTGGCCGAGCGGCTGGGCAACGCCCCCAAACGGCCCGAAGGCGTGCGGCGGGGGCTGGGCGTCCTGACCATAGTCCTGCTGATCGCGCTGACCGGCGGAATGGCGTGGGGGATCGATCATGCGGCCCATGCATGGCTCGGTCGCTGGGGCTGGATCGCCAGCGCCGTGCTGGCCTGGCCCGCGCTCGCCCAGCGCAGCCTGTACGTCCATGTCCGCCCCGTGGCCGACGCGCTGCTACGCGGCGACCTGCCCGCCGCCCGAGCGCTGGTCGCGCGGGTGGTCGGGCGCGATACCGGGCGGCTGGACCAGGCGGGTGTGTCGCGCGCGGCGATCGAGACGCTGGCGGAAAGTTTCTGCGATGGCATCGTCGCGCCGCTCTTCTGGCTGCTGCTGCTCGGGCTGCCGGGGGTGTGGATGTACAAGGCGATCAACACCGCCGACAGCATCATCGGGCATAAGGAGCCGCGCTGGCGGGCGTTCGGCTGGGCGGCGGCGCGGATCGACGACGGGGCGAATTGGATTCCGGCGCGGATCGCGGGCGTGCTGGTGTGCGTCGCGGGTGCTGGCGGCTGGGCGGTGATGAAGCGCGATGCGCGTGCCCATGCCTCGCCCAATGCGGGCTGGCCCGAGGCGGCGATGGCAGGCGCGCTGGGCGTCGCGCTGGCCGGGCCGGTCGCCTATGACGGGGTGACCCAGATCAAGCCGTGGATCGGGCGCGAGGGGCGGCCCGCGTCGCCCCGCGACATCGTGACCGCCCTGCAAGTCTATGCGCGCGCCTGCCTGCTGCTCTGGGTGATCGCGGGGAGTGCCGCATGGCTGGCGTGATGATCCAGGGCACGGGATCGGACGTCGGCAAGTCGGTGCTGGTCGCGGGCCTCTGCCGCGCCTTCGCCAATCGAGGGCTGCGCGTCCGGCCCTTCAAGCCGCAGAATATGAGCAACAATGCCGCCGCCACGCCCGATGGCGGCGAAATCGGCCGGGCGCAGGCGACCCAGGCGATGGCGGCGCGGGTGACGCCGCATGTCGACATGAATCCGGTGCTGCTGAAGCCGCAGGGGGACCGCACCTCGCAACTGATCGTGCGGGGGCAGGTGCGGGGGATGCTGCCCGCGTCGAAATGGCGCGAGGGGCGGATCGGGCTGCTGCCCGAGGTGGTCGACTGCTATCGTCGGTTGGAGGCGCAGTGCGACCTCGTGATCGTCGAGGGCGCCGGGTCGCCCGCCGAGGTCAATCTGCGCAGCGGCGACATCGCCAATATGGGCTTTGCCCGCGCGGCGAACGTGCCGGTGGTGCTGGCGGGGGATATCGACCGGGGCGGGGTGATCGCCTCGCTGGTCGGCACCAAGGCGGTCATAGACCCGGCGGACGCCGCGATGATCCGGGGCTTTCTGGTCAACAAGTTTCGCGGCGACCCCGCGCTGTTCGCCGATGGCATGGCAACGATTGCCGAGCATACCGGCTGGCACTCGCTGGGGCTGATCCCGTGGCTGGCCGATGCGGCGCGACTGCCCAGCGAGGATGCGGTGGTGCTGGAACGCGGGCGCGCCGGTATGGGCGGGCGGGTCGTCATCGCCTGTCCGATCACGCCGCGCATCGCCAATTTCGACGATCTCGATCCGCTGCGCCTGGAGCCGCAGGTCGATCTGGTCATGGTCCGCCCCGGCGAGCCGATCCCCGATGCCGCGATGATCGTGCTGGCGGGATCGAAGGCGACCATCGCCGACCTGGCCTTTATCCGCGTACAGGGCTGGGACATCGACATCGCCGCGCATGTCCGGCGCGGGCGGCCGGTGCTGGGCCTGTGCGGCGGATACCAGATGCTGGGTCGCTCGGTCGCCGACCCGGACGGGATCGAGGGGCCTGCCGGGACGGTCGCGGGACTGGGGCTGCTCGACGTGGAGACCGTGCTGACCGGCGAGAAGACCGTGCGGCCGGTGACGGGCGAGGCGCTGGGTGCGCCGTTCTCGGGCTATGAAATCCATCTCGGGCGGACCAGCGGCCCCGATACCGCGCGGCCGGTAGGGTATCTCGCCAATGGCCGGGCGGAGGGGGCGATCCGCGCCGACGGGCTGGTCGCGGGCAGCTATGTCCACGGCCTGCTGGGCGAGGCGGGACAGCGCGCGGCATGGCTGGCCCGGATCGGCGTGGCGGGGCAGGGGCCGGATCACCGGACCGATGTCGATGCCGCGCTCGACGCCATCGCCGCCGTGCTGGAGGCGCATGTCGATTGCGACGCGCTGCTGCGGATCGCTCAGGGCAGGGCGTAAAGGACGGCGGCGAGGAGCAGCGCGGTTTCGGTCAGTTCGATGCCTGCGCCATGCACGTCGCCGGTCACCCCGCCCAGCTTGCGCCGGAACCAGAGCGTCAGGGCCATGAGGACGATCGGCGCGACCGCCACCGGCGGATAGAGCAGGCCCAGCACGAGCGCGGCGAATATCCAGCCGATCATGTCGACCGGCCGGACCGCCTTGGCTACCATCGCCCCCAATCCGCCGGGCTTCAGCGGCGGCAGCATCCGCGCCCAGACCAAAGGTCCGATCCGTGCGGCGGCCGGGATCAGCGCGATCCACGGCCAGCCCTCGGGCGGCACGCGGTGGAGCAGCACCAGCTTGGCGGTCAACTGCATTGCCAGCGCGACCACGCCGAAACTCCCGACATGCGGATCGGCCATCACCGCCAGCAGCCGCGACCGATCGCCATGCGCCGCGCCCAGCCCGTCGGACAGGTCGGCCAGCCCGTCCAGATGCAGCGCCCCCGTCGCCCAGACCCAGGCGACCAGCGCCGCCAGCGCGCCCGTCCACGGGTCGACCAGCGCGCCCAGCCAGCCCGCCCCGGCCACGATCACCCCGATGACCAGCCCCGCAACCGGGTAGAGCCGGATGGCCTGCGCGAAATCCGCTTCGTCCGCCTCGGCGCGCGGCATGGGCAGTCGGGTGAGGAAGCCCAGCGCGACGATCAGCGCCTTCATGCCGTCACCAGCCCCGTCACCTGCGCGCTGCGGGGCGCACCGTCCCACACCTCCAGCGTGACCAGCGCCGCATAGGGCAGCGCGAATGACCAGCACGCACGCAGGTCGAACCCGCACAGCACATGCAACGCCGCACGCATCGCGCCGCCATGGGTGACGACCAGTGTCGGCTCGGGCGGCAGGTCGGCGATGGCTGCACGGACACGCTCGACCAGATCGGACCAGCGTTCGCCGCCCGCCGGCGGGGCGGCATCGGGATCGTCCCAGAAACGGCGCAGCGTCTCGGGGGCGATGTCGCTCGCCGCCAGCCCGTCCCACGCGCCGAAATCCAGCTCCCGCCAGCGCGGATCGACTTCCACTGGACCGATTGCCTCAGCACAGGCCCGCGCGCGCGACAGGTCGGAGGCTATGCGGCGGGTGACGTCCAGCCCGCCCGCCCGCGCGACACAGGCCGCGATGCCCCCGGGCGTGGCGGGGCTGTCGGTTCGCCCGAGCATCCGCCCCGTCAGTTCGGGCTCGCCGTGACGCAGCAGATAAAGACGAAAGCCGGTCACGCGCCCGAGATGCCCGCCTCGGCAAAGGTCGCCATGCCGTCATGCGCGGCGATGGCTGCACGGATGACCTGCACCGCCACCGCCGCGCCGCTCGCCTCGCCCAGCCGCATGGCGAGCGACAGGATCGGCTCGAGTCCCAGCCGCGCGAGCAGCAGGACATGGCCCGGCTCGGCAGAGCAATGGCCCGACAGGCAATGCGCACTGATCGCCGGATTGGCATGGGCCAGCGGTGCGATGGCGGCGGTGCCGATAAAGCCGTCGAGCACCACCGGGATCCGCTTGTGGCGTGCGGCCAGCACCGCGCCCGCCATGCCTGCGATCTCGCGCCCGCCCAGACGGCGCAGGATCTCGAAGGCGCTGGTCAGATGCTCCCGGTGCAGTGCGAGTCCCTCGGCCACCACCCAGGCCTTGCGCTGAACGCCCTCGGCATCGATGCCGGTGCCCGGCCCGACCCACAAGGCGGGTGCTCCCCCGAAACTGGCGGCGGCCAGCGCGGCGGCGGCGGTGCTGTTGCCGATTCCCATCTCGCCCAGCACGAGCAGGTCGGCATCACCCACCGCCTCGGCACCGGCGGACAGCGCGGCCAGGCATTCCTCCTCGGTCATGGCGGGCGCGGCGGTGAAGTCGGCGGTCGGTCGGTCGAGGTCGAGCGGCACCACGGCCAGTTCCAGCCCCGCCGCCGCCGCCAGTGCGTTGATCGCGGCCCCCCCGGCGGCGAAATTGGCGACCATCTGCACCGTCACCTCGGCCGGAAAGGCGCTGACGCCGCGCGCGGTGACGCCGTGATTCCCTGCGAAGATGACCGCACGGCCGCGCTCGATACGGGGCCGCTCGACGCCCTGCCATCCGGCGAGGAAGATCGCGATGTCCTCCAGGCGGCCCAGCGAGCCCGGCGGCTTGGTCAACTGCCCCTGCCGCGCGGTCGCGGCGGCGCGTGCCTGGTCGTCGGGCTGGGGCAGGGTGGCAAGCGCGGTCTCGAACGCGGCGATGGTGGGGAAGGCGCTCATTCGACGACATATCCTTCGGGGGGCGTGCGGGTCAGGAAATGGCCTTTCACCCCTTGCGGCCATTGCTTGTAGGGCACCTGTCCCCAGTCGCTGTCGGCATAGGCGCGGGCATAGTCCAATATAGCGCGCGCGGCGTCGTCATCGGGGGTGAACTTCCCCATGACGTATCCGACCTTGCCGGGGCAGCGTAAGTGGACGGTACAGAAGGACTGGCAGGCGAAGAGGCAGGGCATCTCCTCGACCGCGACATCCGCATAGGCGGGGTCGGAGGCCTGTACCCGGCGAAGCGCCTCGACCAGCAGCGCGCCGCCGCGCTGGCCGTCTTCGTTCTCGCGCACCTCGTCGGACAGGCGGCAGGTGTTGCAGGCGACCACGGCGGGGCCGTTCGCGGCGGGCTTCAGCATGAAATCGGCTTGTACATCGGGCAAGTCTCCAAAGGCGCTGTCGCCGCGCGAGGGGAAAGCCCCGTTTCGTCCGGTACACCCTGACCAGCCGAAGGACGACCGCGACGGGCAGGTCTCCTGGCTCGCGGGTCGGGGCCGGTCCGCCGCCTTCTCGGGCATTACCCCAATGGCGTCGTGGCGGGCGGCTCGCCGCTTACAGTTGCAGGGGCAGCCGGGGTGTCGCACCCCATTCCCTTTTCATCCTCTTTCGAGGAACCTGTCGCGAGGGCGGCGATAGGCGGGTGGGGGGCGGGTGGCAAGCATTCTGCCCTCCTCTGTCGACGATATGACGACTATGTAACGGGGAACCCCTGACCCCATCGGTGAGTCCCTGTCGCATGACCCAGAACGCCACCACCCGCACCGAAACCGACTCGATCGGCCCGATCGAAGTCCCCGCCAGCGCCTATTGGGGCGCACAGACCGAGCGCAGCCTGGAGAATTTCCCGTTCGGGCCACGCGAGCAGATGCCGATCGGCATCGTCCATGCGCTGGCCATCGTGAAGAAGGCGGCGGCGCGGATCAATCGCGGCCATGGCCTGGTGGCGGACAAGGCCGATGCGATCGAGGCGGCGGCGCAGGAGGTGATCGACGGGCGGCATGACGACCAGTTCCCGCTGGTCATCTGGCAGACCGGATCGGGCACCCAGTCCAACATGAACGCCAATGAGGTGATCGCGGGCCGCGCCAACGAGATGCTGACGGGTGAGCGCGGCGGCAAGTCGCCGGTCCACCCCAATGACGACGTCAATCGCGGCCAGTCGTCCAACGACACCTTCCCGACCGCGCTGCATGTTGCCGCCGCGATTGCCGTGACGAAGCAGCTTTTCCCCGCGCTCGACCGGCTTCAAGCCGCGCTGGATGCGAAGGCGAAGGAATGGGATTCGATCGTGAAGATCGGCCGCACCCATTTGCAGGACGCGACGCCGCTGACCCTGGGCCAGGAATTTTCGGGCTATGTGCAGCAGCTCTCCAATGCCCGCGACCGGATCGAGGGGACGCTCCACCGCAATATCCTGCCGCTGGCGCAAGGCGGGACGGCGGTCGGCACCGGGCTGAACGCGCCCCATGGCTTTGCCGAGGCGATCGCGGTCGAGATCGCCGAGGCGACCGGCCTCGACTTCGTGACCGCGCCCAACAAGTTCGAGGCGCTGGCGAGTAATGACGGGCTGGTCGACCTGCATGGCACGCTGAACGTGCTGGCGGTGGCGCTGACCAAGATCGCCAACGATATCCGGCTGCTGGGATCCGGCCCGCGCTCGGGGCTGGGCGAGCTGGAGCTGCCCGCCAACGAGCCGGGCAGCTCGATCATGCCGGGCAAGGTCAACCCGACCCAGTGCGAGATGCTGACCATGGTCGCCGCACAGGTCATCGGCAACAATGCCGCAGTCACGGTCGGCGGCCTGCAGGGCCATCTGGAGCTGAACGTCTTCAAGCCGCTGATCGGCGCGAATGTGCTGCGCTCGATCCATCTGCTGGCGGTCGGCATGGAGAGCTTTGCCGAGCGCACGGTCGAGGGGATGACGGTCAATCGCGACCGGATCACCGATTTGCTCGACCGCTCGCTGATGCTGGTGACGGCGCTGGCGCCCGAGATCGGGTACGACAACGCCGCCACGATCGCGAAGCACGCGCATCAGAAGGGGCAGACGCTGAAGGAAGCCGGGCTGGAACTGGGGCTGGTCGACGAGGCGACCTTCGACCGGGTGGTGCGGCCCGAGTTGATGCTGGGGCGGTGAGATTGGGGTTAAGCCTGTTTACCCCCGCTCCGTTAAGCCTGAGCGAAGTCGAAGGCCAAGGGGATGCGTCAGCCAAGCCGCGATAACGGGGCATGCGCTTCGACTTCGCTCAGCGCGAACGGAGGGGGGGAGCAGTTCCCCCCACAGGAATCACCCCCGGTCCCACCCTTTCGCCGGATAGGCGGGCAGCGCGATCCGATATCGGATCGCCGCCCCGCGCAGCACGAACCCCGCCAGCGCCGCGATCGGCCCCGCACCCGGCACTCCCAGCTGCATCAGGATCACATAGCTGGTCGAGGACAGCGCGGCCGCCGTCACATACAGTTCCGGCCGCATCAGGATCGACGGCTCGCCCGCGATCACGTCGCGGATGATGCCCCCGACACAGGCCGACACCACCCCCAGCATCGCCGCCGGGATGGGGGGAATGCCATAGCCGCTCGCCTTCGCCGCGCCATAGACGGCATAGGCCGCCAGCCCTACCGCGTCGAACCAGTCGAGCGCGCTCCCCCGCCACCAGCGCTCGGGGGTAGCCCAGACCGCGACCGCCGCGATCAGGCAGACGAGCGGCACCCGCGCGTCATGCACCCAGAAGACCGGCGCATCGATCAACAGGTCGCGCAGCGTCCCCCCGCCGACCCCGGTGATGAGCGCGAAGAAGACGAGCGTGACCATCGTCTGGCGGTGCTTGGCCGCGACCAGCGCGCCCGACACGGCGAACACGGCCAGCCCCGCCAAGTCAAGCCAGGGCATCACGGCGGGCAGCATGGCGGTGGGTTGGGGCAGCATCGCGCACGACCCTAGAGCGGCCCTTCGCAGGGGGAAAGGGCGGCGCGTTGATGAACGTGACGTTATCTCCCGTTCATGCAACGGACGGTAGAAGTGGGACGTTACGGCGTCAGATCAATTTGAAAGGAAGTTTGTGATGCGGAAATTGATGCTTGCCCTGGGCTGCACCGCGATGGTCGTCCCCACGCTGGTCCTTCCGGTGACCGCCGCCGACGCGCAGCGTCGCTACAAGTATCGCGAATGGCGCGATGACCGTGGTCGCGTCCGCTGCCGCAAGCCGGATGGCACGACGGGTCTGGTCGTCGGCGGCGTCGCGGGTGCGCTGCTGGGCCGTACCATCGATACGCGCGGCGACCGCACGCTGGGCACGCTGGGCGGTGCCGCCGTGGGCGCGCTCGCCGGTCGCGAGATCGAGCGCGGCACGAGCAACCGCCGCTGCCGCTAATGGCCTTTCCCCATGGCGGGGAAACAGGGGGCGTCACCTTCGGGTGGCGCCCTTTTTGGTTTGGAAAATCAAACAGATGATCCTGTCTCGATAGTGAACGCCCAGTAGTTTTCGGTTCACGCAACTAGCGGGATAAATGCGGGTTCTTCCTCCCATCATCAACGGGAGTTCGAGTATGCGTATTGCTCTGTTGACGGCGACGATCGCCGCCACCGCCTTTGCCGCCATCCCTGCCGAGGCGCAGCGCAACGGCTGGGAAGCGCGCCAGGAATATCGCGAAGACGTGCGGGACGCCCGCCGTGACTATAACCGCGACGTTCGCCGCGCCGATTCGCCGCGCGACATCCGCGAGGCGCGCCGCGAATATCGCGAGGACATTCGCGATGCCCGCAAGGATTATCGCAAGGACATGCGCAACGTCCGCTGGCGCAATTACGACTATAACCGTTTCGAGCCGGGCCAGCGCGGCTATTATCCCGAGCGCTATTATCGCGACGGCCGTTATTACCAGCCGCGCGCGCTCGGCCGGAACGACCGCATCTATCGCGGCATGAACGGCCGTTTCTATTGCCGCCGCAATGACGGCACCACGGGCCTGGTCATCGGCGGTCTGGCGGGCGGTGCGCTGGGCAATGTGATTGCGGGCGGCGGGTCGCGCCTGCTCGGCACCGTGATCGGCGCAGGCGGCGGCGCGCTGCTCGGCCAGCAGATCGATCGCGGTCAGGTCCGCTGCCGCTAAACCGGCCGACTGGCTGAAGGATGGCCCGGCGAGGAGACTCGCCGGGCCGTTTCTCTCTTTAAATGAAGCCGCCGCCGAGCATCAGGCGGAGGCCGAAGATCAGGATGAGGATAAGGTTCAGATTGCGCCCCGTGTCGCGCGACGACAACATACCGACGGCCGCGCCGACGATCGCGATGGGGATCACGAACCAGTAACCCCAGGCGAAAAAGGGCAGGAAGGGCACGATACCGAGCAAAAGCGCGACCAGGCCGATGACGACCGAAAACAGGTTCAGCATGGAAATAAAGATGGCGTGGGCTGGCCCTTTCTACAAGCGCAAGGGGCCAGCCTCGATCGACATTCATCCTGTTCCTCCCCTTGCAGGGGAGGAATGGGGGAATGCTTCCATATCCCGCACTGGGGCATGACGCAGGCAAGAACCGTTAAGGATCGCGTCGCCTAGCCGTGCTAGACCATTCCCCATGATGGCGAAGTCGCACTATATTCTGATCCCGCTGGGCTGCCTGTTGCTGGCGGCATGTGGCGGCAAGTCCGACGACGATGCGCAGCTGAACGCGCTGGACAATGAACTGGCGGCGATGAACGACGGCAGCCCGACACGCGACCCGCAACTGCGCGAGGCGCTGGCCGGGCAGATCATGGTCGATCCCGGCCTCACCCAAAGCTCCAACGCCAATGCGGTGCGTCCGCCCAACCGGCCCGCGAGTGACCAGCTGCCCTCGCTGCCGCCGCCCGCCGATCCGGTCGATGCCCGCACGCTGAAGTCCGCGCCGGTGGCCGCGCGCGACTGCCCCGAATGCCGCGCCTCGGCCGGGGCCTTCACGCTGGCCGCCAAGGCCGGGCAGCAGCCGGGCAATGCCGCCTGCCTGTCGGGCCTGCGTTATTCCGCCACATGGGCGAACCGGATGCCGCAGGCCCTTGCCCCCTATCCAGGCTCGCGCGTGGCGGAAGCGGCGGGCAATGACGCGAATGGCTGCGGCTTGCGCATCGTCAGCCTGCGTACCGCCGCACCCGCTGCCAAGGTCATCGACTATTACTATACCCGCGCCAGCGGGGCGGGCTATAGCGCCGAGCACAAGCTGGACGGCGCGCAACATGTCCTGGGCGGTACGCGGGGACCGGCGGCCTATATGGTCTATGCGACCGCCCGGCCCGGGGGTGGCACCGACATCGATCTGGTGGTCAAGGGCGGCTGATCCCGACGTCCCGCGCTTGTCCTTTGCGCGGCTGACGGGGTTGCGCTAAGGGACGGCGATCATGTCACCGCTTCTTCTCGTAATGCTGGGCGGCGCATTGGGCTCGGGCGCCCGGCATTTGACCGGCCGCTACATGCTCCATGCGTTCGGCCCGGACTTTCCCTATGGCACGCTGACCGTCAACTGGGTCGGCGGTCTGTTGATGGGATTGCTGGCGGGCGTCCTCGCCCGGACCGGCGGCGCGGAAGGGTGGCGGCTGTTTGTCGGCGTCGGGATATTGGGGGGCTTCACCACCTTTTCCTCCTTCTCGCTCGATACCATCACCCTGATCGAACGCGGCCAGATCACGGTCGCGCTCGGTTATGTCGCCTTGTCGTTGCTGGGTTCGCTGGCCGCGCTTTGGGCCGGACTTTCGATAACAAGGATTTTCGCATGACGGACTCTGTCCGCCAATTCACGGTCGGCTATGACGATGACGGCATCCGGCTGGACCGCTGGTTCAAGCGGCATATGCCCGACACCAGCTTCACCACCGTCGCCAAATGGGCGCGTACCGGCCAGTTGCGCGTCGATGGTCTGCGCGCCACGCCGGGCGACCGGATCGCGGCGGGCCAGGTGCTGCGCGTGCCCCCCGCCGAGCCCGCGCTGGCCGAGAGCAGCAAGCCGACGATGCGGCCGCGCCACATCCTGTCCGAGGATGAAGAGTTGTTCGCGCGCGAGATGGTGATCCACAAGGATCGCGACGCGCTGGTCCTGAACAAGCCGCCGGGCCTGGCGACCCAAGGCGGCACCAAGACGACGCAGCATGTCGACGGCCTGCTCGACGCGCTGCAGTTCGAGGCGGAGGGACGGCCCAAGCTGGTCCACCGGCTGGACAAGGACACGTCGGGCGCGCTGCTGGTCGCCCGCAATGCCCGCGCGGCGGCGTTCTTCGCCAAGGCCTTTTCGGGGCGTACCGCCAAGAAGATCTACTGGGCGCTGGTCGTCGGCGTGCCCTCGATCGACGACGGCACGATCGAGCTGCCCATCGCCAAGCAGCCGGGCACCGGCGGCGAGAAGATGCATGTCGACGAGGAAAACGGCCAGTCGGCGCGCTCGCGCTACCGCGTGATCGAGCGGGCGGGCAACAGCTGCTGCTGGGTCGAATTGCAGCCCTTCACCGGCCGTACCCACCAGCTGCGCGTGCATATGGCCGCGATCGGCCATCCGATCGTCGGCGACGGCAAATATGGCGGTGCGGCGGCGTTCCTGACCGGCGGGATCAGCCGCAAGATGCATCTGCACGCGCGCCGCATCCGCGTCGATCACCCCGATGGCGGCCGGATCGACCAGACGGCCGAACTGCCGACCCACTTCGCCGAATCGATGAACCAGCTGGGCTTTGACGAGATTCGCGGCGACGTCCTGCCCCAGGACGAGGATCGCGGCCCGCCGCCCAAGGAAGTCCTGAAGCAGCGCGCCAAGGCGCACGCCAAGCAGTATCGCAAGGAACGCCGCGGCGAACGTCGGGGCAGAGGTACGCGCTAGTATAATCCTCCCCGGAACGGGGAGGGGGACCATGCGCAGCATGGTGGAGGGGGAGCGCCGCAAGGGCTGTCCTGTGGCGCAAGCCCCCCTCCGTCAGGGCTGATGCCCTGCCACCTCCCCGTGCCGGGGAGGATCAAGCATGGCAAAAAGCCCCGCCGACCTGGGTCGACGGGGCTTTCGTTTATCCAAGGGCGAGGGGGGCATCCCCTCAAGCCCGAAGATTACCGGCAATAGCCGGGATTGTTCGACTTTTCGATCGCGTGACCGGCCAGCGCCCCGGCGCCGCCGCCCAGGATCGTGCCGAGCGTACGGTCGCCTCGCGTGTCGATCGTGCGGCCCAGCAGGCCACCCGCGATCGCGCCGACGATGGTGCCCGTGGTGCCATTGTTGCAGCGCTGCGGACCACGGTTGTAATAGCCACGGTTGTAGCCACCACGGTCGTAATAGCCGCGGTCATAGCGCGGTCCGCGATTGTAACCGTCCGAATAGGCGTCGCCATAGGCGCGGTCGTAGCCGTAGCCGCGATCATAATAACGCTGCGCCGAAGCAGCGGTTGGAACCATGGCCGTCGCGCCGACGGCAAGGGCGGCGGCAGCGAGCGAAAGCTTCTTGAACATCACGATCTCCCTTGATCTTCAAACCGGCGGCGGCGGGGCGATTCCCGTCGTCGTTGAAGCCCTTATGGGTGATTCGCCATGTTCGGATGCTGAATACGGTTGTTAGCTGTTGTTCATCCGAAACGTCATGCTTCCCCCGCGCCACCCTTGCCGATAGGAGGGGGCGATGACGCGCCCGCGCCTTGCCCTGTTCGATTGTGACGGTACTCTGGTCGATAGCCAGGCCAATATCTGTCTCGCCGCCGTCGAGGCGTTCACCCTGGCCGGCCTGACCCCGCCGCCCGCCCCCGCGATTCGCCGGATCGTCGGGCTGAGCCTGGTCGAGGCGATGCGTGTGCTCGCACCCGACCAGCCCGACGCGATGCACCACCAGCTGGCCAGCGACTATAAGGCGGCCTTCTTCCGACTGCGCACCGCGGGCGCGATGGAACCCGAGCCGCTGTTCGACGGCATCCCCGCCCTGCTCGACCATCTGGCGGGCGAGGGCTGGCTGATGGGCGTCGCGACGGGCAAGTCGGATCGAGGCCTCAAACGGGTGCTGGCCGAACATGGCCTGGCGGATCATTTCGTCACGCTGCAAACCGCCGACCGGCATCCGTCCAAGCCCGACCCGTCGATGGTCCTCGCCGCCATGGCCGAGACCGGCGTGGCGGCGCAGGATGTCGCGATGATCGGCGATACGAGCTTCGACATGGCGATGGGCAAGGCGGCAGGTGCCTTCGCGGTCGGTGTCGCCTGGGGATATCATGACGTGACGGAACTGGTGAGCGCAGGCGCCGAGGTCGTGGCGCAAGAGGTTGCGGACCTTCCCGCCCTGCTGGTGCGGTCATGAGCGGCGACACGCGCGCGCGGCGGCGCTGGTTCATCATCATGGGCGTGCGCCTGATCGGCGTGGCGGGGGCGCTGTTCGGCGTGGTGCTGGCTTCGCGCGGAGTGGCATGGCCGCACAAGGCGCTGGGCGTCGCCATCGTCCTGTCGGCGCTGGCGATGATCGCGATCGTGCCCGCCGGCCTGGCGCATCGCTGGCGGAGCGGGGGCGAATGAAGCGGTTCTGGACAAACGTCTCGGTCGATGCCGAGCGGGTCGTGCGGCTCGACGACCGGCCGGTGCGCACGCCGGGGCGGGTGCCGCTGGCGCTGCCGACGATGGCGCTGGCCGAGGCGGTCGCGGGCGAGTGGCGCGACGTCGAGGAAACGGTCGACCCGCGCGCAATGCCGCTGACCGGTCTCGCCAATGCGGCGATCGACCGGATCGGCGCGGACCCGGCGCCGTTCGCGGCCGGGCTGGCGCGCTATGCGGAGAGCGACCTGCTCTGTTACCGCGCGGACTCGCCGCCGGAACTGGTGGCGCGGCAGGATGCGGTGTGGAACCCGCTGCTCGACTGGGCGCGGGATCGCTACGACGTGTATTTCACCTTGGTGACGGGGATCATGCACCAGCCCCAGCCTCCCGCGACGGTCGAGCGGCTGGCGCAGGCCGTGGCGGCGCTCGATCCGTTCCGTCTTGCCGCGCTGTCGCCGGTGGTGACGATTACCGGCTCGCTGGTGCTGGCGCTGGCGCTGCTGGAGGGGGCGGAGGAGGCCGATACGATCTGGACCGCCGCGCATGTCGACGAGGATTTCCAGGCGGAGATCTGGGGTGAGGATTACCTCGCCGTCGAAGCGCGAGAGGCCAAGCGTCGGGAGTTCGACGCGGCAGTGAAGTTCTTGAAGGCGCTGGGATAAGTTTGTTTCGAGGGCAGGGCGTGGGCTTCGACTACGCTCAGCCTGAACGGGAGTCGAGGGTGGTTGCCACCTATCCCGCGCTCCGTTCACACTGAGCGAAGTCGAAGTGCATGGGATGCGCGTGCGGCGAGGGTTTCCCTTGGGTTTCGACTACGCTCAGCCTGAACGGGGGCAAGGAGACGTGGGAGGGAACCCCGCGCGGGTTGTCACCCGTCCTACACTCCGTTCGCACTGAGCGAAGTCGAAGTGCACGCCCCGAACCGCCCCGCGCTTACTTCGTCGTCAGCTTCCGGATGAACCCGATCAGCCCGGTCTGGCGCGAGCGCTTCAGCCGCTCGGCTTGCAGGATCGTCTTCACCCCCTGGAAACACTGCTCCACATCGTCATTGACCAGGACGTAATCATAGCCGTCCCAGTGGCTGACCTCGTTGGTCGCGCGGGCCATGCGGGCGTCGATCACCTCGACCGAGTCGGTCGCGCGGCGCTCGAGTCGCTGGCGCAGTTCCTCCATCGAGGGGGGGAAGATGAACACGCGGACCACGTCGCCGCCCGCAATCTGGAACAGCTGTTGCGCGCCCTGCCAGTCGATGTCGAACAGCACGTCCTTGCCCGCCGCCAGCATCGCTTCGACCTGCGCGCGCGGGGTGCCATAGCGGTTGTCGAAGACATGCGCCCATTCGAGGAACTCGTCATCCGCCACCATGCGGCGAAATTCCTCGAGGTCGACGAAGTGATAGTCCCGGCCGTCCTCTTCGCCCGGCCGGATGCCGCGCGTCGTTGCCGACACCGACATTTGCAGGCCGTCGTCATCGGCGAGCAGCTTGCGCGCAATCGTGGACTTCCCCGCACCCGAGGGCGAGGACAGCACGAACAACATGCCGCGGCGCTTCAGCTTGTGGGGATCGTCGGGATGGGCGGGCGAGTTGGGCATATCTGCCTTTGACGCACGCGGTTGCAGCGCGTCAAGACATGCTTGACGCGCTGCGGTATCGCTTTGTCTGGAAGCGAGGCCTTAAAAGCGGTTGCCCGCGACCTTTCCGGCCTTGTGCCGGTCATAGGCCTTCTTGGCCGCATAGCCGCCGCCGAGCAGCAGGCCGAGCGGACCCAGGCGGCGTATGCCGCCGACGGCCAGCGCACCAAGCGCCGCACCCTTGAAGCCGTCATTGCCTTCGCGGCGACCGACTTCACGCCCGACGAGCGCGCCGATAATACGTCCGATCATGCTGTTTCTCCAAAAACCCGGTCCTTGATCTCACCCGCGCCGCGCAGCACCGCCCAGCCCACCGCATAGGTGATGGCGAGCGGCAGCACGACTTTCAGGACATTGGCGGTCACCGCGCCGATGATCGCGCCGTCCGCGACACCGTCGTCACCCGACATGCCGTCGATGGCGGCGCCCACCATGGCGCCGATGGTCGTTGCACCCATGCTCATGCCCTTCGTTGCTCGGGGAAGGAAAAGCATGGGGGGGCGATGGGTTCCGTGGGGAATAATCCTCCCCGGCACGGGGAGGGGGACCATGCGCAGCATGGTGGAGGGGGCGTGCCGCACGGTACGTCCATTGCGGCATGCCCCCTCCGTCAGGCCTTCGGCCTGCCACCTCCCCGTGCCGGGGAGGATTGCGTTCAGCCCTTCGCCGCGACCTTTGCCTCGATCGCGTCCCAGATCAGGCCCGCGACATCCGTCCCGTCGAACGTCTCGATGGCGACGATGCCGGTGGGGGAGGTGACATTGATCTCGGTCAGCCATTCGCCGCCGATCACGTCGATCCCGACGAACAACAGCCCGCGCCGCTTCAGCTCCGGCCCGAGCACCGCGCAGATTTCACGCTCACGCTCGGTCAATTCGGTCTTCTGCGCCGAGCCGCCGACGGCCAGGTTGGAGCGGATCTCGCCCTCGCCCGGCAGGCGGTTGATCGCGCCCGCGACTTCGCCGTCGATCAGGACGATGCGCTTGTCACCCTTGGCCACGGCGGGCAGGAACGCCTGCACCATATGCGGCTCGCGATAGGCGGTGTTGAATACCTCGATCAGCGCGGACAGGTTCGCGCCGTCGCGCCCGACCTTGAAGATCGCCTTGCCGCCATTGCCGTGCAGCGGCTTGATGACGATCTCGCCATGCTTCGCCAGGAACGCGCGCGCCTCGTCCAGCGAGCGGGTGACCAGCGTCGGCGGCATGAACTGCGGATAGTCGAGGACGAAGACCTTTTCCGGCGCGTTGCGCACGCTGCGCGGATTGTTCACGACCAGCGTCTTCTCGGCTACCCGCTCCAGCAGGTGGGTCGCGGTGATATAGCCCAGGTCGAAGGGCGGATCCTGCCGCATCAGCACGACATCGGCCGCGTCGCCCAGGTCCAGCTTCACCGGCTCGCCGAAGCGGTAATGGTCGCCTGCGACGCGCTGCACGGTGACGGGATGCGCCTTCGTCCAGAGGTGCCCGTCCGACCAGTTGAGGTCGCCCGCGTCATAGTGGAACAGCGTGTGCCCGCGCGCCTGGGCCGACAGCATCAGTGCGAAGGTCGAGTCCCCGGCGATGTTGATCTGGTCCATCGGGTCCATCTGGACGGCGACGGTCAGCGGCTTGGACATGGGGGCTTCCTTCCTTGAGGTGTTGCGGACGGGAGGTAATCGCTGCCCGCGCGCCTGTCACCCACACCATGCGTTTTCGATGTGACGCGGCCGCGTGCCCGGCGCGAGCAGGATGACGTCGACCCGGATATCGTCGCCCGGCCCGGCATAGGTCGCCATCAGCACCTCGGCGGCGGCCGCGACCCGTGCCAGCCGCCGCGCGTCGATCGCGAAATCCAGTTCGGCGGCGGTCTTCCGCATCTTCACCTCGACAAAGGCGACCAGCGATCCGCGCCGCACGACCAGATCGACCTCGCCCGCAGGCGTGCGGACCCGGCGGTCGAGGATCGTCCAGCCCTTCAGCCGCAGCCACCAGGCGGCGAGGCGTTCGCCGCGACGGCCCGCTTCTTCGGCGGCACGGCGATCGCGGCGGGGGCGGGCGGAGGGCGGGGGCATGGCGCCATGCTATCCAAGGATAACGGCGTCGGCGAGCGATTACTCCGGCGCGGTCAGCCAGGCCAGGCTGTCCTCGGCGGCATCGAACACCCGCAGATAGGGCTGGGTCATCAGCCGCCGGATCTGTTGCCGCCCGATCGCGCTGCCGTTGATCATCGCGATCCGGCTGGCGCGGGGAAAGTCGCGCAGCGCCTCATGGACCGTCATGATCGCTTCCTTCGGCTGGACGCTGATCGCCGACATGTCGATGCGCAGGCGATAGCCGGGGCGGAAGCCGCTGCGCCGGAACGCCTCGACCAGTTCCTGGGCATAGCGGTTCGCGACCTCGGGCGTGAAATGCCCGGTCCATTGGATGTCCAGCAGGTTGATGTCGTGGCGAAACTGAAAGGCGTACATGGCGGTTCCCATGTTCCTCCCTGCGCCATCGATCCTTGCCGAATCGCTAATGCAGGCGCCTAGTCGCTTGAACCGCCGTCCTTCATCGCCAGCGCGCGGGCATAGAGCGTCTTGCGGTCAAGCCCCAGCGCCTTGGCGACTTCGCTCGCCGCGCGGCCGACGGGCAGGCGCGTCAGCGCCTCGGCCAGCGCGGCGTCGGCATCCTGTTCGGTGGCGGGCGGCGCTTCGCCCGGCGGGGCGACGACGATCGCGATCTCGCCCTTCGGCCCGCCCTCGGCATAGCGCGCGGCGAGGGTGGAGAGGGTGCCGGTCACCGCCTCCTCGAACTTCTTGGTGATCTCACGCGTCACCGCCGCCTCGCGGTCGCCGAGTCCCTGGGCCAGGGCGGTCAGCGTCGCCGCCAGACGCGGACCTGATTCGTAGAGGATCAGGGTGGCGCGGATGCTGGCGATCTCGGCAATGGCATCGGCGCGTGCCTTTTCCTTGGGTGGCAGGAAGCCCGCGAACAGAAAGCGATCGGTCGGCAGCCCGGCCAGCGTCAGCGCGGCGATCGCGGCGCAGGGGCCGGGGATCGTCACCACCGCATGGCCCGCCGCCCGCGCGTCGCGCACCAGCTTGTATCCGGGATCGGAGATCAGCGGGGTCCCGGCGTCGGAGACGAGCGCCACCGCCTGGGTCGCCATACGCGCGATCAGGCCGGGGCGGACATGCTCGGCATTGTGGTCGTGATAGGGCTGCATGGGCCGTTTCACCCCGATATGGCGGAGCAGCCCGGCCGTCACGCGGCTGTCCTCGACCGCGATGATATCGGCGTTTGTCAAAATGTTGGCCGCACGCGGAGACAGATCGCCGAGATTGCCGATAGGGGTCGCGACGATGTACAGGCCGGGTTCGAGAGTGTTTTCGATTTGGGTCACGGGGATCGTCATGACAGAGGCAGGGCTGTTCGTACAACCGGGGGCCGTCATTCGGGGCCGCTTCCCATTTTCGACGGGGCGTATGGGGCGCGCCGTCGCGCTGGCGACGACGCTGGCGCTGGCCGCCTGTCAGACGATCGTGCCGCGCGGGCCGGTGGAACGACCCGAGTCGCGGCCGGTGCCGACCACCCCGCGCCCCTCGACCGAGCCGGAGGCGGGGCTGCCCCGTGACACCGCGCGCCATCGCATCGCGCTGCTGGTGCCCTTGTCGGGCAGCAATGCCGGGGTGGGCCAGTCGATCGCCAATGCGACGATGATGGCGCTGCTCGATGCGCAGGCCGACACGATCCGCATCACCAATTACGATACCGCGAACGGCGCGGGCGCAGCGGCGCAGAAGGCGATCGCCGAGGGCGCGCAGCTGATTCTGGGGCCGTTGTTGTCCGAGGATGTCCGCGCCGTCGCCCCCGTCGCCCATGCCGCGCGGGTGCCGGTCATCAGCTTTTCCAACGATGCGGGCGTGGCCGGGAACGGCACGTATCTGATGGGCTATACCCCCGCCCAGTCGATCGACCGGGTCGTCACCTATGCGCGCGGACGCGGCGTCACGACCTTTGCCGGGCTGGTCCCCAACGGCCTTTATGGCGAACGGGCCTCCACCGCCTTCCTGCGGGCAGTCGAAGGGGCGGGAGGGCAGGTCGTCTCGCTCCAGCCCTATGGCCGGGTCGCGGGCGGCATCGGCGCGGCGGCCCAGCGGCTGAACGCCAAGGCTCCCTATGACGCCGTCCTGATCGCCGATGGCGGCGCGACGGCGGCGGCGGCCGCGCCCATCCTCAAGCGCGGGCCGGGGGCGAACACGCGGCTGCTGGGCACCGAATTGTGGAATTCCGAATCGGGCATCGCCTCGCGCGCCGCGCTGAACGGTGCGTGGTTCGCCAGCGTCTCCAACACGCTCTACCGCCAATATGCGACCAAGTACCGCGCCCGCTTCCGCGCTGCCCCCTATCGTTTGTCGAGCCTGGGGTATGACGCGGTTCTGCTGACCGTGCGGATCGCGCGCGACTGGAAGATGAACGCGCCCTTCCCCGAGGCACGGCTGCGCGCCTCGGACGGCTTCGCCGGGATCGACGGCGCCTTTCGCTTCGGCCGCGACGGCGTGGCCGAACGCGCGCTGGAGGTGCAGGAACTGCGCGACGGCACCGCCGTGACCGTCAGCCCAGCACCGACCGGGTTCGGGGGATGATTGGCGAGGCCATCGTCGTGATGTGCGCGGTCGGCAGCCGCGACGAAGCGGCGGGGATCGCACGGGCGCTGGTCGAACAGCGGCTGGCGGCGTGTGTCCAGATGATGCCGGTCGAAAGCTGGTATCGCTGGGACGGTGCGGTCCAGCATGAGCCGGAAGTGATGCTGCACATCAAGACGATACGCAGCCGTTTCGCCCGACTGTGCGAGGCGATCGAGGCGCTGCACAGCTATGACGTGCCGGAGATCGTCGCACTGCCGATCACCGAAGCATCGCCGCGCTATCTGGAATGGGTGCGCCAGTCTGTCTGCTGAGGCGACTCAGTCCTCGGTCAGCACCACCTCACGCAGGATCGCGTCGAGCAGGAGCGCCCCCGCTTCGGTGACGATCAGCCGCTCGCCGTCCAGGCGGACCAGACCCTGTCGCGCCAGGGTGGTGACGGCGGCGTGGTTCACCATCTCGCGTCCCTCGGCCAGTGCGGCGACGCGGGACAGGTCGACGCCTTCGGCCAGGCGCAGGCCCATGACCAGCGCTTCGGTCGCGCGGGTGGCCGGGGGGAGGGTTTCCTCCAGCTCGATGCCATGGCCGTTGCGGTCGACGGCATCCATCCAGTTTTCCGGCTTCTTGCGTCGCGCGGTGGCGACGCCTTCGCGGCGGCCATGCGCGCCGGGGCCGATCCCGGCATAATCGCCGTAACGCCAATAGGTCAGGTTGTGGCGGCTCTCCGCGCCGATTCGGGCATGGTTGGAGGTCTCATAGGCGGGAAGGCCTGCGGCGGCGGTGATCGCGCGTGTCGTCTCGAACAGGTCGGCGGCGGCATCGCCGTCCGGGATGACCAGCCGCCCGGCCGCTGCCTCGGTATGGAAGCGCGTGCCCGGCTCGATGGTCAGCTGATAGAGCGACAGATGCTCGGTCCCATAGCCGATCGCCCGGGTCAGCTCGGCTTCCCACTCGGGCAGGGGCTGGCCGGGACGGGCATAGATCAGGTCGAAGCTGACTCGCCCGAACACGCCTTGCGCGGTCTGGAGCGCGCGCAGTGCCTCGTCCACGCCATGCGCGCGGCCCAGGAAACGCAGCGCCTCGTCATCCAGCGCCTGCACGCCCAGCGAGGCGCGGTTGACCCCGGCGGCGGCGAGATCGGCGAAGCGCGCGGCCTCGACCGAGGAGGGATTGGCCTCCAGCGTGATCTCGATCCCCTCGGCAAAGCCCCAGTGGCGCTCGGCCGCGTTCAGGATCGCGGCGACGGTGGCAGGCGGCATAAGCGAGGGGGTGCCGCCGCCGAAAAAGATCGAGGTCAGCCGCCGTCCCGGCAGCATGGCGGCTTCGTGGGCCAGATCGGCGAGCATCGCATCGGCCCAGGCGGCCTGGTCCACCGACTCGCGGACATGGCTGTTGAAGTCACAATAGGGGCATTTGGAGACGCAGAAGGGCCAATGGACATAAAGCGCGAGCGGGGCGGGGGACGGCGATATTGCGGAGGACATGATGCGCCCCGATATGGCGGCGATGCGCACGCTTCGCCATCTCTTATCGTTATCGGCCGCCGCGATCCCGCTGGCGGGATGCGGGCCGATGATCCCCTCGCAGACCGGCGGGGTGGAGCGGTCGCCGCCCCGGATCGTCGAGCAGCGGACCTCGGATGCGCCCGCGCCGCGTGGGGCCGGGTTGCTGCGTCAGGCCATGCTGAACGGCCACCGGGCGGCACGGGCGGAAGTCGGTTTGCGCCCGCTGGTCTGGGACGAGGGGCTGGCGGCGAGCGCGCTGGCCTATGCGCAGGACCTGGCGCGCACCGGCCGCTTCGAACATGCCGAACAGCCGCAGGGACCGACGCGGCAGGGCGAGAATCTGTGGACCGGCACGCGCGGCGCCTATCGCTATGACGAGATGATGGGGCATTGGGTCGCCGAAAAGCGTGACTTCGTGAATCTGCCCGTGCCGCAGGCCAGCCGGACCGGCCGGTTCGGCGATGTGGCGCATTACACACAGATCGTCTGGGCGCGTTCCACGGCGGTCGGTTGCGCGATGGCGAGCAATGCGCGCGACGATTTCCTCGTTTGTCGCTATAGCCCGACCGGCAACGTCTTCGGCGAGCGGACTTTCTGACTCGGCCGGGCATGACGGGAAGGTACTGACGCGATGGCGAATCCCTATGATCCGATGGCGTGGATATCCTTCTGGACCGCACCCGCACGATTCGCGGTGATGGCGGGCGAGTCGATGCTGAGCGCGCAGAGCGTCATCGCCTCGCGCATGGGCGCGATGGCGACGGGCACGTCTTCGGCGGCGGAAATGACGCTCATGGTCAGCGAGAAGGTGAAGGCCTTCGACCAGTCGGCGAAGGTGTGGAACCGGGATCAGGCGGCGTTGTCGCGGCTGTCGCGGCACGACCCGCATGGGAACATGCTGGATGCCTGGGAAGCGATGGCGCGCGCGATGCTGATCGGCGCGTCGATGCCGGTGCAGGCGATGGCGCCGGTTCACAAGGCGGTCACGGCGAACCAGAAGCGGCTGGCGAAGGGGTAAGTCTTAAATCCTCCCCGGTACGGGGAGGGGGACCAGCCGCAGGCTGGTGGAGGGGGATCACCACATAGGTCGTCCTCTGCGGAAGCCCCCCTCCGTCAGGCCTTCGGCCTGCCACCTCCCCCGTGCCGGGGAGGATTTTTTCTCAGAACACCGCCTTTACCAGCTGCCCGAAGGCATCGGCGCGGTGGCTGATGCGGTTCTTTTCGTCCTGATCCATCTCGGCGAAGGTTTCGCTATAGCCGATCGGCTGGAAGATCGGGTCGTAGCCATGGCCCTTGTCGCCGCGTGGCGGCCAGACGATCGTGCCGTCCACCCGCCCCTCGAACCATTCGACATGACCATCGGGCCAACCGATCGCCAGCGCGCAGATGAAATGCGCCGCCCGGGCCATATCGGGCTCCTCGTTCAGCCGATCCTCGACCGCGCGCATCGCCATGCCGAAGTCCTTCTCCGGCCCCGCCCAGCGCGCCGAGAAGAGGCCCGGATCGCCGCCCAGCGCCTCGACGCACAGACCGCTATCGTCCGACAGGGCGGGCAGGCCCGACAGGTCGGCAGCGGCCAGCGCCTTCAGTTCGGCATTGGCGACGAAGGTCGTGCCGGTTTCCTCTGGCTCGGGCAGGTCCAGGTCACCGGCTGCGATCACCTCCATGCCATAGGGCGCGAGGAGTTCGCGGAATTCCACGATCTTGCCCTTGTTATGACTGGCGAGGACCAGCTTGCCCGGCGTCAGCTTGCGGATCGCCTGGCGGCCGCTTCCTTCGCCGCTCATGCGCGGATCGCCCGGTCCTGCGCGGCGAAGATCTCGTTGCAGCCCATACGCGCGAGACGCAGCAGGCGCAGCAGCGCCTCTTCGTCATAGGTCGCGTTTTCGGCGGTCGCCTGGACCTCGGCGATATGGCCGTTCTCGATCAGCACGAAATTGGCGTCGGCATCGGCGGCCGAATCCTCGATATAGTCGAGGTCGAGGACGGGCGTGCCCTGATGGATACCGCACGAGACGGCCGCGACCTTGTTGCGGATCGGGTCGCTGGCCAGCTTGCCCTCGGCCATCAGCTTGTTGACCGCCATGCGCAGCGCGACCCAGGCGCCCGAAATGGCGGCGGTGCGGGTGCCGCCATCGGCCTGGATCACGTCGCAGTCGATGGTGATCTGCCGCTCGCCCAGCGCCTTCAGGTCGCAGACGGCGCGCAGGGAACGGCCGATCAGCCGCTGAATTTCCTGGGTACGGCCCGACTGCTTGCCCTTGGCCGCTTCCCGGCTGCCGCGCGTATGGGTGGCGCGGGGGAGCATGCCGTACTCGGCCGTAACCCAGCCTTCGCCCTTGCCGCGCAGGAAGGGGGGGACGCGCTCTTCGACGCTGGCGGTGACGAGCACCTTGGTATCGCCGAACCCGATCAGCACCGAACCTTCGGCGTGGCGGGTGAAATTCGGCTCGATCGCGATGGGACGCATCTGGTCGGGCATCCGGCCGGACGGGCGCATAGTCTTCTCCTTGTTCCTTGAGGACAGCCCTAACCGCCCCCCGCGATTAGCGCCAGAGACGAAGGCGGCGATCGGAAGACACTCTTCTCTCTGCACTTCTGCGCGAAATTTTCTCACGCGGAGACGCGGAGCCGCGGAGATTGTTTGGCTCCTCCTCCGCGTCTCCGCGCCTCCGCGTGAACCAATCTTTTTTTTGCGCGCAGAGGCGCAGAGGACGCAGAGAGGAAGGGGAGTGTCTCCCGATCGCTTGAGCCGGTGCGGGGTGATGCCTACATTCGCGGCATGGTCACCCCACCGATCACCGAGCTGACCGACCGCGCGCGTGATATCTTTCGTGTGGTGGTCGACAGCTATCTGACCAGCGGCCAGCCGGTCGGGTCGAAGACGATCGCACTGTCGGGGATCAACCTGTCGCCCGCCTCGATCCGCAACGTGCTTCAGGAACTGGAGGAGCGCGGATTGCTGGCCGCGCCGCACACCAGCGCCGGGCGGATGCCGACCGATATGGGGCTGCGGCTGTTCGTCGACGGCATGATGCACGCGATGGAGCCCAGCATCGAGGAGCGCACCGCGATCGAGGCACGCGCCGCGCGCTCCGGCCCGGTCGAGGAGGCGCTGGCGGCGACGACGGCGGTGCTGTCGGGGCTGTCGGCCTGTGCGGGCCTTGTCATGGTGCCCAAGCGCGAGATGAAGTTGCGCTCGATCGGCTTCGTGCCCCTGTCGCCGATCCAGGCGCTGGCCGTGCTGGTCGCGGAGGATGGCGCGGTGGAAAACCGGGTCCTCGAACTGCCGCCGGGCATGACGGGATCTGCACTGGTCGAGGCGGGCAATTACCTGTCGGCGACGCTCGCCGGATTGACGCTGGGTCAGGCGCGCGAGCGGCTGGAGCGGGAGTTGGCGGCAGGGCAGGCGGCGCTGGACGGCGCGGCGCGGGCGCTGGTCGAACAGGGGCTGGCGGTGTGGAGCGAGGACAGCGACCGCCGTCCCATCCTGATCGTGCGGGGCCAGGGGCGATTGATCGATGCCGCTGCCGCCGCCGATCTGGAGCGGGTCCGCGACCTGCTCGACGATCTGGAGGGCAAGCAGGAAATCGCGCATCTGCTCGATTCGGCGCGCGCGGGGGATTCGACCCGCATCTTCATCGGCGCGGAGAACAAATTGTTCGCGCTGTCCGGGTCTTCGGTGATCGCACGGCCTTTTCGGGGGCTGGACGGCCAAGTGGTCGGTGTGGTCGGCGTAATCGGGCCGACGCGGTTGAACTATGCCCGCGTCGTGCCCATGGTGGATTTCACGGCGGCAACGCTCGCCCGGATGATGGGCTGAACAGGGATTATGATGAGCGACAACACGACCAACGAAACCCCGAACGACCTGCGCGAAGAGACGGCCGAGGCCGCGCCCGAAGTGGCCGTGCAGGACCGCGTCGCCGAGCTGGAGAACCAGCTGGCCGAGGCCAAGCAGCAATATCTCTATGCCCAAGCAGAGAATCAGAATGTCCGTCGCCGTGCCGAGAAGGAAGCGGTCGACGCGCGCAACTATGCCGCGACCGCGTTCGCGCGCGACGTCCTGTCGGTCGCCGACAATCTCCAGCGTGCGCTGCAGGCGATCCCGGCCGATCTGCGCACCGATGACAAGTGGAAGGGGCTGGTGACCGGCCTCGATGCGACCGGCCGCGAGCTGGACAGCGTGCTCGGCCGCCACGGCATCACCAAGATCGAGGCGATGGGCCAGCCGCTCGACCCCAACAAGCATCAGGCGATGATCGAAATGCCCTCCGACCAGGAACCGGGCACGATCGTGCAGGAGATGCAGTCGGGTTACATGATCAAGGACCGCCTTCTGCGCCCAGCACTGGTCGCGGTGGCGAAGAAGCCGGAATAATCAGGTTTTCTTGACCAATGACGAAAGGGCGGTCCTGCGGGGCCGCCCTTTTTCGTTACTGGCCGAGCAGTTTCAGCACGTCCTTCTGGCTTTGATTGGCCTGGGCGAGCATGGCGGTCGAAGCTTGGGCCAGAATTTGGGCGCGGGCGAGTTTGACGGACTCTTCGGAATAATCGGTGTCGGCGATCCGCGAGCGGGCCTCCGACAGGTTGGTGGTGCCGCTGGTCAGCGTGTTCACCGCCGATTGCAGCCGGTTTGCAGTTGCGCCGAGTTGTCCTTGGACGCTCGCCACCGTCGTCAACAGGTCGTCGATGCGTTTGAGCGTATTATCGGTGCGATAGCGGTTGGTAACGTTGAGCTCGTCGGTCAGCGAGAAATTCCTGTGAGCGTCATAATCAATTGGATTATTCTGATTGTTGTAATAGACGCCGCTGTTTTTGAACCATTGATCGCCATTTTGCGTATAGACAATACGGCCTATATCATTCCTCGTGATGTAATCTCCCGCAATACGCCCACGCGCCATATAATCGTCAAACGTTACAAGATGCGAGGTGGGTCCGGTATAGGGCTGTGTTATTCTTACTGGATTGTCGAGTGGGCCATCATAGTCCCATGTTGTATTGACGCGATCTCTGAGGAATTCCGTGGGAACGGGAGGGATGGAAATTGGAATCGTGTCGGTGATATTCGGTCCAGCCTGTACGTTAAGCTTTACGCTAGCATCGACCAACTGGTTATTGCTGTCGTAAACCGGCGCATTGGCATTGAACAATGCCACCCCGTTGAATGAGGCGTTGCGAAGCGTCTGGTCGATCTGCGTCGACAGCGCGGTCACTTCCAGCTGAAGCGCCGCGCGGTCGCTCATGCTGTACGTCCCCGATCCCGCCTGCACCGCCAGCTCGCGGATCCGTTGCAGCATGTTGGACACCTCGGTCAGCGCGCCGTCGGCGGTCTGGACCAGCGAGACGCCGTCCATCGCGTTGCGGATGCCTTGGGTCATGCCGCGAATCTGTGCGGTCATGGAACTGCTGATCGCCAGCCCGGCCGCATCGTCCTTGGCCGAATTGATCCGCTGGCCCGAGGACAGTCGCGCCATGGATTGCGCCAGATCGGTATTGGCGCGCTGCGTGGCCGCCATCGCTCGAAGCGCGGCGCCATTGGTGTTGATGACCGTCATGGTAACTCCCATCCCCTGACGTGCGCGGGAGGCCCCGCGCGCGAAAAAGATGGTTGACGAAATTAACCATGATCGAACAATCCGGGCTTTTCCCGGATATGGGCGGGCGGTGTGGTTCGTCCGGGTGCGGGATTTTCCCTCCCCCATCCCCTCCCGCCTGCGGAAGGGGTGCGATGCTCGGCGGCCTTAGGGACCAACGATAAGGCGGCGCCTGCGGGTGCGGCAGGCACGCCCCTCCCGCAGGCGGGAGGGGATGGGGGAGGGCATTCGCCCCAGGCGACAACGCGTCAGTCCATCCCCTGAAACGGCACCAGGGTCCGGTACTGCGCCAGCGGCGCCCCCCCCGCCACCACCGCCCCGCGCTTCAGCAGAAAGGCATGGCGGACGATCTCCGCCTGCTGCTCGATCCCATAGCGATCGAAACGCTGCCCCGGCTTCAGGCAATAGGTGTAGCGGCAAAAGGGATGGCGTTTCAGCGGCAGGAACAGGCCCTGCTGGTGCTGCCAGATATGCACCCTGTGTTTGCGTAAATGCAAACTGCCAAAAGTCTGTTGATCTAGCGGAAAACGCCCAAAAGCGCCTCGTAAAATGAGAGGGGAGGAGCGCCCGGAACGGGATAGCCTTGCCGCATGAGGAAGGCATGCCTGACGATCTCGGCTTGCTGCTCCAGCCCATAGCGTTGCAGCTTCCAGCCGGGCTTGAGGGTGTAGCTGTACCGGCAGAACGGGTGGCGAGCGAGGGGAAGGTAGACACCCCGCTGCGTCTGCCAGACGTGACAGAGTTCGTGCAGGAGGAGGCCCTGACTGCCCAGCGCCTCCTTGCTGAAGTCCTCGCTCCACATGTCGCTTTCGGGGTGGAGGTGCAGATGACCGCACGGAGCCATGACGGTATGCTTGGGCTGAAAGAACGCCCACTTTTTCCGTCTTACCTCGACACCAGCGAGGTTCACGCTGTCCCGGTACACGGACTTGGCGAGGGCGATTTCACCCGGCGTGAGTAAGCGACCTGATCCCTTCGGTGTCTCTGTCATGAGATAATCATGGGGTGGGCGTGTCAGCCCCGCAAGCGGCGTTGCAGCCGTTTCCAGGCAGTCTCGCTGGCGCCCCATTCAGGAAACGTCGGTGGTAGGTTGGCAGGCATGATATGTTTGGGACGCGCTCCGCATTTCGAGCAGCGCAGGTAGCCCGGCAGACATTCCATTGCGGTGTTCTTGCGGAAGAGAAAGCACCAACGCGCGAAGGGATCACGATGCACTACGCCCTGATGGCCGCACGAGCCACATACCGCTCCGATATTCGCGTGATGACGAGCAAAATCGGATAGCGTTTTAAACCGCGCGTTGCCCACATCAAAGGGGGAGCGGCAATTGGTTTCGATCAGGCAAACGGCTTGGGTCGAGTCGTTCGCATATGGTCAGGGCAAGCTCTTTGGCCGCCTGCTCGCGGATATGTTGAACCGGAGCCGTGAGGCCAATGCGTGCCCATCCTGCCGAATTGAGCAGCGCATCACTGATTTGCTGAGGGTCGATGCGTTCCATCGTGATACGGTACAAAACAGGAACATGATTCGGCAAGGGCCTTGCGCTCAGTCGTGGCGATGGCCCCGTTTCCGAGGCCATGCTGTTATCCGTAAATCTCTTCGTAGAGGTCCATGAGCCGCTGCCCGAGAAGCTGCGCAAATGGGCAGTGAGGGTCCTGCGCAAGCCGTGCCGCAATATCATCGCGGTATCGCTCGACCTTCTCCTCGACCGTCAGGTCACTTTCCATTGCGCAATTCCGTCCTGATGGTTTGGATCAGGATGTTGGACTCGGCTACGTTCTGCTTGACGCCATCCAGAGCGGCGATTGCGGCATCAATCTTCTCGTCAAGCTGCGCTTTGACTGTCAATGCGGTGCATCGGATATCGTCCGTTTCGCGTACCAAGCCGATTTCAAGTCGGTTCTGCCGGTCGATAATGCGCTGAATTAGTATTTCGAGTTCTGGGATCGTCATGGGAGTTTTCTCCTTCTAGTTTTAGTGAATAGTTGGGCCGTTACGGCGCGGATTGCCGTGTGGGTCGAATAGGACCGGCACAAGCGCTTCCCTGGGTGACTTGCCGCGAAGAATGCGTTGCTTTAGCGTGCGCTTACAAACGCCTAGTATCTCTGACCACTCAACCAAGCTCTTTTTCGTGCCATCGACTTCTATGTACGGGCTATATCGTGTGGTAAGCGAGCCGCACTTCATCTTCGTCTTGTACTTCTTCAAGCCCCAACCCAAGTCTGCCACCTGGGCGCGAGGGCTACGTCGATTGCGCTGCTGAACGCTGCGCGAAGTCCAAGCGATGTTACCGGGTTCATATCCCTTGTCGTTGCTCACGCGGTCCAGCGTCAGTTCGGGACTTGGCTTAGGACCGATCGCTTTCAGGAAGTTTGCAAACCCGTCCGGGCCGATAAAGGAGGCATGGACGGTAATTCCGCGACCACCATAGTCATTATACTGGGGATGCTTGTCGCTCGTGCAGCGGAAGATTGCATTCCTAAGGGCAGCCTTCTCGGCTTTGAAGTTTGTCTTCGGAGACTTGGACATCTCTCTCTCTCTCCTTCTGTTGTTACACAGATACTTATCGGAGAGACTGAGGCGTAAACTGCGCACTTAACAGAGCGTCGCAGTCCGTTCTGATAGATACTGGATGAAAACATCATCCAACGGACTTGCCCTCATCAAACAGTTTGAGGGACTGCGAACACAGGCGTACATTTGCCCTGCTGGCGTTCTAACCATCGGCTACGGCTCGACTGGCGCGCATGTTAAGCGCGGCATGGTCATCACTGAGGCGCAAGCGACTGCGCTACTTGCTCAGGACGTGGTGCGGTTCGAGAAAGGGGTAAACGGGCTCGGAGTTGCGCTCACTCAGAACCAATTCGATGCGCTCGTGTCGTTCGCGTTCAATGTCGGGGAAAAGGCTCTTCGCGACAGCACCCTTGCGAAGAAGCTAAAGGCAGGCGACATCAAGGGAGCCGCAGCGCAGTTTGGTGCGTGGGTCAAAGGGGGCGGAAAGACCCTACCGGGGCTTGTGCGGAGGCGTGCGGCCGAAGCTGCACTGTTCGTGCGATGACGTACCGCAATCCCTTTGAAGCGCGCTGCGCTCGCGACCTGGGAGCCGGGTGGGAGTACGAAGCCCTCAAGCTGCCTTACGTCCTGGAATGCACCTACCTCCCTGATTTTATCGACCGCGAAGGCAGGCGCATCGTTGAAGTCAAGGGGCTGTTCGACGCTGGTGATCGCCGCAAAATGCTGGCGGTAAAGAAAGCCTACCCCGACTGGACTATCGAGATTTGGTTCACCAACCCGGCGAAGACGATTAGCAAGGCAAGCGCAACGACGTATCAGGCATGGTGCGACAAGCATGGGTTCGTCGCAAAACGCGGTCCTGCTAAGTAGGTGGGACGCAAAGGTGCTCGAACAGGGCTGCTCAGCTGGAACGTCTGGAAGCCTCGGGCCACAGGTGTGGCCCGAGGCTTTCCTATGACTGTAACTCGTCCGCTTCCTCCAGGCCGTTCGACCAGCCCTCATGGTTCGCGAACACGTCGCCCAGGGTCTTCCAATCGGGCATGATGGCGTGATCGCACTTGTCGTAGGTAGGAAAGAGGCCACGAGCAGCGTTCTCAGCGATCATCGCAGATCTATTGAGCGCGCGGCTCGCCAGCATTTTTAATTGCTGCTGGTCTTCGGGCGTGCCCTTACCGAGCGCCAGTCTTTTGCTGTAGGTGGGACTGAGTTCAGCTATAACGCCAATCTCCCACAGTTTTAGGTCAGGGTCGTGGAGCCTGCACATCGCGCACTTGATGTAGCGGATCATACCACTCAGGTCGCGTTTTTGGCCGTAAAGCGGATAATTTGGAGTGCGGCATGGCAATTTTCTAAACTTGTCAGAAACCCCATCAAGTACGTCTTTGACCTGTTCCACTATGTCCGATTTCGTCAGCGAAAGAGGCACTGACAAAATGAAGCACGACTGTGGGTCTTGCTGCTGAAATCGGCCCGCGAGGTAGCCATTCATCCTCTCGTTGAGTTCTCCAGCTAGGTTGCCCTTGGTTGGCCATATTGCATCTATGGGGTACACAATCGGTCTGGCACCTTCATTGCCAAATGCCGCGATCCCGTTGCCAAACCACCAATCGTCGAATTGGACAGCCGTTACATCGCCCAACATATCGAAAGTACGCAGCACCGTGTCCATGTCGGCAGGCAGCGCAGCGCTATCCTCCTGCGTGAGCAGACCTGCGCGATGCTTCCGAGCCAGTTCGTAGCTGGGGCTGATGAGCAAATAGGTGAAGCACAACTGCGCAAATGTGACCTGCTCAGGCGAGGCCCAATGATCGGCTGTTTGAGTTTGGCGCGGTGTCTGTGAGATATAGCTCAAAGGGTGTCTCGTTGCGTTTTGGCCATCTAGCCAATCACGCGCCTATCCGACCCACGCCTAATAAATCCTCACCAGGAAGCACGACGCAATCCTGCGAATGAGGAGTAAACGTAATGACTAAGTTCACCAATCCGACGATTGCAGCCATGGATACGAGTGCAGTGATCGCCCATGTGGAGGGTGCTCAACGGAACCTTTCTGCAACTGTGGACAAGTATCGTCGGCGCACAAAGAAGGAGTTTGCCTCTATCATCTTGGAGGGACGCATTCTCATCAAGACGATTGAAGCGAACGTCAGTGCTCAGGACCGGGCCAAGCTGCTGACTCGCCACCAGATCGCGGCAGCAACTGGCAAGACCAGCCCCTATACCCCGTGGATTAAGCTGCTCTGGGGTAAGCACGACGAGGAAGGGGTGAAGGTCAAATTCGGTGGCGAGGAACACGTCAAGTGGAAGGCTGATGATAGCTTTGGCCGGTACTTCAACTTTTACGAAGTGATCGACCGCGATTACACCGGCCCCGAAGACAAGCTGCTCGACTGGGTTTTGGAGAAGGGCGGCCCCGCCGCGATCGTGGCTGCTGAACTTGCCCGTAAGCGGGGCGATGAAGCGCCATCCGAGGAGGCCAAAAAGGAAATGCGCGAACTGTATCTCCAGGAAACGCCAGTCTTGCCGGTGCCCCAAGTGCCTTTCAAGTTGCCGGAAACCGTCGGGGAATATGTCGGGGCGATCTTGCGCCGTACTGACGCGGGCTTTGAGATGGTGGGTATCAGCAAGCCCGATGCACAGGCTGATTTTGATCGGCTGGCAGCGGCCCAATTCGATGCGCTGACGAAGGCTCAGGCCGAGCGCAAGGCGGAGGAGCAGAAGCAGGCTGATCTGGAAGCAGCGGCTGAGCGGGGACGCCAGGAAGGGGCTGAGCGGATTGCCGCACAGATGGGACTTTCCGTCGAGCAGATGCGGGAACACCTCGCTGGGAAGGCGGCCGAGATCAAGGCCGCGCTCAATCCTGTGTCTGACGATCAGGCAGCTTGCTGACGCCCTGGTGGGGCCATCGTGCCCCACCACAATTTCTGGAGAGATAGCATGTTGAATGAACTTGCGCGGGCGCAGCTCGCAGAATTCCTGGCGTCGATTCAGGACGACGCGAGCAAGACAATCTCACTTGTATTGCTCAGGCAATTCATTGGCCAGGAGGGTGTTGACGAAATCAAGTCGATGAAGGCCGATTTGGCAAAAGCCAAAAAAGACAATAAAAACACGACCGATTTGTCCGATGGTGCCAAAATGTATTGGCGTCGGTTCAAGCTGCTCAGTCGGCAGGCAAGTCGGGCCGAACTTAACAGCGAAGCTGGCCGAGAAGAAAAATTCCACAAACTTAGCGAGCGACTGCGCGACGACTTCTGGCACATGGTTCCTGCCCTGGACCAGCTGAAATTCCGCATCCACAACGGTCCAGAGGATGAAGCAAATTGGGATGACCGCTGGGAAGGTCTTGAGGGCAGGCCACCGCTTCTGCGTCGGGAATTCGAGCAGGGCTTCAATATCGACAAACCGATGAACTTCGCACAGCAGAACGTCATTTCGCGGTTTCTCGTGCCATCTCCTACAGCCGAAGAGCAGGCAACGCGCACTGCGGATTTGAAGGCAACAATCGCACTGGTTCGCAGCCGCCCTGAATGACCGCTTTTGATGTGACATAGGCTGCGTGCGGGGTGCGTATAACATCAAGGGATCAGTGCAATCCGCACCCCCAATTGAGCGAATGGCGCTGAGCGAGACTAGCCAGGGCAGAGGTTTTGCGACTTTGTTCTTGCTGGTCCCGCACCGTCCTGGCTGTCGGGATAAGACAGGTAGGTATATGTCTATTAACGGCTCATCGGCGGCAACGAATTAGACGAGGGATAAGACAGATAGGTATATTACTCGTAGAGTAATATCCGTATCCGCCCTACCTCTCATCCAACTCATTACCACCAATGATTGGCGACCGCCCTTTTCGAAGGCTCATTCTTCGCCTTCTCCCAGGGCTCCGCTTTCAGCTTCGCTTCACTTCGTCGTCCTGGCTTACGCCAGAAGTATCGTCTGCGACGCCATTCGTCCTGCGGACAGCCAGGGCTATTTCGTCATTGGCTCGCGGCGCGGAGAAGGCGACGTGGCCCGTCACGAATAGTGACGCGGCACAATGCCAGAGTGCATAGTGGAAATATAGCTGCACTTAATTCCCTGACAGTGGCGGTAAGTAGATCGGACGCAGAGCATCACACATAGCGTCTCTTAAGAGTTTGGTGTCGCGGCATACATGGTTGCTGTCGTAACACTGGAACCCCGAGGTTGGTGATGCTCCCTCGGGGTTTCTTTTTGATTGGAGCATCACATGCGCAACACAGTTCAGGACATGACCCTGACGGACTACCTCGCAAAGTGGTTCACGACTGCTACGACTCGGATGACAAAAGAGGGTGTCAGCGTCGAAATCACATTTGTGGATTTCGTCAACAAGGTCATCACTCCCCGCCAGATCGCTAGCTTGCAAAAGACCAAGGACGAAGGGTGGCTCAACGCACGTCAGGCCCGCACCAGCGACCTCGCCTATGTCATCAGCTGGAAGAGTTACGCGGCTCGCTCAACCAACGTTTACAACCTGGACACAGCCGCGTTTTGCACTCGCGCTGAGAGCAAGGCACGGGCCAAGGCCAGCAAGGGCGAGAAGCTGCGCCCCTCGCACTGCGAAAAGATCAGTGCTGGCTTGCGCGACAAGCCCAAGGCCGAAGGGCACTGCCAGAATATCCGTGAAGCACTGACGGGGCGCACGCTCTCTGAGGAGCATCGCGCCAATCTCAAAAAACCGAAGCAGCCCTGGACGGAGGAACGTCGCAGGCAATCCAGCGAGGCCGCCAAGGCCCGCGCAGCCGAGAAAAGGAACAAGTAATGGACGCCGAAGACATCATCATGAGCTTGCCATCCGTCTACCGGAAGAACTTCAACGCGAAGGTCGATCAAAAGCCCACTGCAACTGACGTTCATCCAAATAGCCGGGGATGCGCTCTCAGCGACCTGGAGCGGGTTGAACCCACTGTTGTCGCTCAAGACGACGCCCCCATCGGTAATGTCGTCGGAGCACTTACGCCACGCGGTTCAAACGTCCAGGTGTTCCATGAGCGGTACAAGGTAAGCGCGTCGATCCAGATACCCGGTGCAGGTACGCTGTACATGAACTTCCAGAATATCCTCATTGCTGAGGACAAGCTGATGACCGCGCGCAGGGACGATAACGATGCCCGCTTTGCCAAGCATCTCTACCGCGAGTTCATCGAGCCGATGCGTCCTATAACGGTTGACGGCAATCAGGGATCACACGCCTACCGCTTCGCCGGTTCCCCGATCTACGACAAGGGATGGTTTGAGGACGTATATTGCGCGTGCGCGTTTGCGCTTCCGATCTGGGACGGTAACGTGATGACCAACCTGTGGATCGTTGACGGATCGCGGTTATACGACGTGAAGCTTGAGCCGAACCCGAACATGACGACGGCCAAGGCTCCGAAGTGGACCGGCAAAGTCCGCTAAAGCCCCTTAGACGCGACACAAGCCCCGGAGAGCATCCGGGGCTTCGTTGTATGCGGAACAGCGGATTGGCGCGGTACGGAGCAACTACAGTGCCGTTTTAGCCTTGCGAGGCTTTGGGACGTGAGTTCCAGCGGCAATTGCTTCCGCCCGTGCCTTTGCCGCCGCCTCTCTGTTGAGACGCGGTGGATCGCCGATCTCGGCGAGAAGCCAATCCTCCACCGCAGAGTGGCTGGGAACGGGCATTCCTCTAACAGGCTGCTGAAAAAGGCCAGGGCACGGCGATGAAGGTGGTGTCATCACCATTGTCGTAGGCGATCTCTCCTTCGAGACTACCGTCGTCGCACAGGTCCGCCCAGCCGTTACCCTGGACGTGGTCGC
>Ga0308156_1000296_pt1 | contig 126495 bp, 121 predicted proteins | sample PhyAR2_FD_201041 | JGI IMG/M metagenome (GOLD analysis project Ga0308156, IMG submission 201041) | Phyllosphere microbial communities from UC Gill Tract Community Farm, Albany, California, United States - DLSL A.R2 | ecosystem: Host-associated > Plants > Phyllosphere > Unclassified | place...
TAGAACGCTTAGCTTTCGAAAATACGCCGGCATTTATTCAATCAATCTTTGCGACCTTAGCGTTAAAACCAAGGCGCACCAATTTTTAACGCAATGCTCGCAAGGAAATAGCCAATCATCCTGCATACTCCGTTCGCAAGGGCGTTTCACTCAGCAAATGATAGCAACGTTTTAGAGGTACAGGATTTTCTGAGTAGAACGCTTAGCTTTCGAAAATACGCCGGCATTTATTCAATCAATCTTTGCGACCTTAGCGTTAAAACCAAGGCGCACCAATTTTTAACGCAATGCTCGCAAGGAAATAGCCAATCATCCTGCATAATTCGTTCGCAAGGGCGTTTCACTCAGCAAATGATAGCAACGTTTTAGAGGTATAGCCTTTTCTGAGTAGAACGCATTAGCTTTCGAAGAATACGCCGGCAGGTATTCAATCAATCTTTGAGAACTTAGCGTTAAAAACCACCAGGCTCCCAATTTTAACGCAAAAATCCTTAAGCCATCCTGTATCATTCTTTCGCAAAGCATTTCATTTTATCAACGGTTACAAGGCTACCACACTGCTATCATTTGCTGAGTGATTAGTTTATGCTGAGCCTGTCGAAGTACCCTTGCGCTCAAAAAATATGCAGCCTATTATTCAAAAGCCCCTTGCGAACCTAGCGTTAAAAACCAACAGGCATCCAATTTTAACGCAAAACTAATCCCATAATTATTTATATTTGAAGCCTATACTTCACTATGCAGAAAAAACTAAAACTTTGGGACGCCATTATGCTGGTAATGGGTTCAATGATCGGAAGCGGAATCTTTATCGTCAGCGCAGATATGATGCGTAACCTCGGATCCGGCTTCTGGATGATCGTGGTCTGGGTTATCACAGGAATCATGACCGTTGCTGCAGCGATAAGCTATGGCGAACTTTCAGCGTTGTTTCCTAAAGCGGGTGGACAGTACACGTATTTAAAAGAAATCTTCGGAAGAAAGATGGGGTTTTTGTACGGCTGGGGCCTGTTTACCGTGATCCAGACCGGGACGATTGCGGCCGTGGCGATGGCTTTCGGGAAATTTACCGCTTACCTGGTTCCGGCACTCAACGATGCCGCGCCTATTTTCCAGAGTGGTGAATTTAAAATAACCTGGATCCAGATGCTCGCCATAGCCATCATTCTCCTTTTGACTTACATCAACACAAGAGGTGTTGAAAGCGGAAAGCTGCTGCAGAATATCTTCACAGGATCAAAAATTATTGCCTTGCTTGGGCTGATTGCTGCAGGATTTATTCTGGTCGATTTTTCTCATCTGGCCGAAAATTTCAGCCTGGGATATGAATCTTTTAACAACCTTAAGACCGACCGGTTCGGTAATTTCCTGAAAGAGGGTTGGGAACCTATTGGCGGAATGACCCTTCTCGGAGGAATTGCAGCCGCTATGGTCGGTTCGGTGTTCAGCTCCGTAGCCTGGGAAAGCGTAACCTTTGTGTCGGGTGAAATTGAAAACCCGAAGAAGAATGTCGTTAAATCCATGATCTACGGAACAACCGCCGTGATGATCCTTTATATCGCCGTTAATTATGTTTACCTCAATGCGCTCGACAGAGATTCTATTGCCTTCGCCGGAAATGACAGGGTAGCAGTGGCCGCCTCACACTTTATTTTCGGAAGTGCCGGAACGGTCATCATCGCCATTCTCGTGATGGTATCCACCTTCGGATGTAACAACGGGCTCATCCTCGCGGGAGCAAGGGTTTTTCAGACCATGGCCAAAGATGGGATGTTCTTCAGGCAGGCCGAAAAAAACAATAAAAACGAAGTACCGGAAAATGCCCTCTGGATGCAGGGGATCTGGGCTTCCCTCCTTTGTCTCAGCGGGCAGTACGGAAACCTTCTCGATATGATTTCATTCGTGATTGTATTGTTCTACATGATTACCGTTTTTGGAGTGATTTACCTGAGATTTAAACAACCGGGGCTTGAAAGGCCTTATAAAACATGGCTGTACCCTATAACACCGGTTATTTATCTTCTGATCGGAACTGTTTTCTGCATTTTACTGCTGATCTATAAGCAGCAGTATACCTGGCCGGGGTTTGTATTGGTCTTGCTGGGGCTCCCGGTGTACTATTTTATCAACAGGAAAAATCCGCAGCACTAATCCCTTGTAGGATGCAGGGTATGAAGTCATTTAACAGATAGGAATTCTTTCATCAAGCCACTGTTTAGCAACAAGTTTTCCAAACCTAAGCAGGAGCTGACAAAAACCTGCGCAGGAGTTGAGGAAAACCTAAGCAGGAGTTAACGAAAACCTGCGCAGGAGTTGGTGAATTCCTGCGCAGGTTTTTAGCAGACCATAAGCGGGGGTTTAAGAAGAGGAAGGCGAAACTCAGGATTTATCCTCCGGCCACACTATTTTTTTCAGGAGCTTAATCTTGCTTTCCGCTGTATCTTTTGGCTGGCCGCCGCCGCTCCTGCCTACCGCCACCCAAAAGGATGCCGCTGCAATCAAGGCTAGGGTAGTCGTCCCATTTAATAATCGTTCAGCCCGTGACAAAAGCCGGACCCTATTAAAATCGATATAAGCAGATTCGCTAATACGCATTATCTATAAGGGGATCACCTTATATTTTTTGTTTATAAGTAATTATGCTTATATTTGCAGAATGATAGCGGTCATTACCGGAGACATTATAAATTCACAACACGCGGAAACGGAAGTTTGGATCACCAGACTTAAAAATCTTCTCGAAAACTGGGGAAGCGCTCCCCACACATGGGAAATCTACAGGGGAGATGAGTTTCAGTTTAAATGCAATATCGATGATGTATTCTGGCGTTTTTTAGCCATCAAATCATTAATCAAAAGCCAGGAAAATCTGGATGTAAGAATAGCCATAGGCATCGGTGAAGAAAACTTCTCCTCCGATAAGATCACAGAATCCAACGGAACGGCCTACGTTCATTCCGGAAGACTGCTCAACGATCTTAAAAATGACGGACATACCGTATCGATCAAAACTTCCAACGGCTCTGTAGACAGGGATCTCAATATTTTACTGAAGTGGTCTTCAAAAGATTTCGACAACTGGACGGTAGCCACCGCCGAAATCATCCACGAAATGATCATGAATAAAGAGATCACCCAGGAAGACCTGGCCCGGAAGTTTGCCATCTCACAGTCTTCGGTAAGCCAGAGGCTGAAGCGCGCCAACTACGAACTCATTGTGGAAACCAACCAGTATTTCAGAAAGAAAATTTCAGAACTCTAAGCATGATTTTTATTAAACTCATATTGGCACATCTACTCGGAGATTTTATTCTTCAGCCGGATTCATGGGTTGCAGACAAGGAAAGCAAAAAGCTGAAAAGCATCTATCTGTACATTCATGTGCTGATTCATACGGCTTTAAGCCTGGTCTTCCTGTGGGATATTCAGCTTTGGTGGGTGGCGGCACTCGTAGGCATTTCGCACTTTATCATCGATGCTGCCAAGCTGAGCTTTCAGACCATACAGAACAAGAAAAGCTGGTTTTTTATTGATCAGGCCTTACATCTCCTGGTCATCGCAGGAATCTCCTTTTATTACCGTGAGTTCAGCTTTGATTTTCTGAAAGATCAACACATTTTAAAACTATTGGGAGCAGCTTTGTTCTTGACAACGCCTGCTTCTTTAATCATAAGGATATTACTCTCATCATGGACACCCACTCCTGAAACGTCCGGCACCATTCAGACCGAATCGCTGGCAGATGCAGGAAAGTATATAGGAATTCTGGAACGTCTTCTGGTATTTACTTTCATCGTGGTGGACCATTGGGAGGGCGTAGGTTTTATGGTCGCCGCAAAATCGGTATTCAGATTCAGCGATCTTGCGCAGGCCAGGCAGAGGAAGCTCACGGAATATGTACTCATCGGTACCCTCCTCAGCTTCGGGATGGCCGTTTTAACGGGAATTGTAATCAAATAAATATAAATCTAATAAAGACAATTTAGAAATGGAAAAGAAAGAAATGTTGTACGAAGGTAAAGCAAAACAGGTATTTGCTACCGATAATCCTGATCAGGTAATCGTGCGTTTCAAAGACGATGCTACTGCATTTAATGCTCAGAAAAGAGGATCTGTAGATCTTAAAGGAGAAATGAACAACGCGATCACGACTCTTATTTTTGAATATTTAAATGAAAAAGGGATCAAGACTCATTTCATTAAACAATTGAACGAAAGAGAGCAGCTGGTAAGAAAAGTATCCATCATTCCTTTGGAAATGGTTGTAAGAAACTATTCCGCAGGAAGCATGGCTCAGAGATTAGGTGTGGAAGAAGGCATCAAGTCTCCGGTGACGATCTTCGATATCTGCTATAAGAAAGATGAGTTGGGAGATCCGCTTATCAACGATCACCACGCAGTTTTCTTAGGAGCAGCAACCTATGAGGAACTGGATGAAATGTATGAGCTGACTTCAGACATCAACGAAATCCTGATCGATCTTTTCGACAAAATGAACATCATCCTTGTTGATTTCAAAATCGAATTGGGAAAAACTTCGGACGGCGAGATCATCCTTGCAGACGAAATCTCTCCGGATACATGCAGACTTTGGGACAAAGACACCATGAAGAAGCTTGACAAAGACAGATTCAGAAGAGATCTTGGCGAAGTTACCGAAGCTTATGTTGAGATCTATAACAGATTGAAAGTTGCTTTAGGTAAATAGTTTCTTAGAGGTTAGAAGTTAGATATTAGAAGTTAGTATGAAATCGCACCGGATAGAAGATCTTAAAGTCTGGAGAAAATCAATGGATTTAGTAAAAGAAGTTTATTTGATTACTGCAGAATTGCCAAAAGAGGAAAAATTTGGTTTACTATCTCAAATCAGAAGATGTGTCGTTTCAATACCTTCAAATATTGCAGAAGGAGCGGGAAGAAATAGTAAGAATGAATTTTATCAATTTCTGGGAATTGCATTTGGATCTACTTATGAATTGCAAACCCAATTACAGTTACTGATAGATTTAAATTTTATTTCCGAAGTTAAAATACTTCCTTTAAAAGAGCTTTTAGCTGAGATACAGAAAATGATTTATTCATTAAAGACAGTTTTAAAAAATAATTGAAGTTAACTTAGACTAATTTCTTACATCTAATATCTAACTTCTAATTTAGAAAAAATAGAAATGAAAAGTTTAGACATTCATAAAAGTGAATATTTAAAACAGTTTGAAACCGAGACCTACGGAAGGAATCTTTTCAGAACACAGGAAGAAGAAAGACTGGATGCCCCGAATGAAGAATGCGGGATCTTCGGAATGTACTCTGACAATGATCTTGATACGTTTTCACTTTCACAGTTCGGGCTTTTTGCATTACAGCACAGAGGCCAGGAGGCATGTGGTATTTCTGTTTTAAAAGACGGGAAGATCACCAACATGAAAGATGAAGGTCTGGTTCTGGACGTTTATAAAGAGATCCCGGATCCTGAAACTTTTATGGGAAATTCTGCCATCGGGCATACCCGTTATACCACGGCAGGAGACAAGAAAAAGTATAACTTCCAGCCGTTCTTTGCCAAGAATGAGTATGACCAGATCATCCTTTCCATTGCACACAACGGGAATCTTACCAATGCCAAAGAGCTGAAAGCTGAGCTGGAAGCTGAAGGCGTGGTCTTCAGGGCAACCTCCGATTCGGAGGTGATCTTAAGACTGATCCAGAAGAATCTTGACCTTGGACTTCGCGGAGCCATCAAAATGACCATGGAAAAGATCGAGGGGGCTTATTCCGTGGTAGGAATGACGAGAAATAAATTCTTTGCCTTCAGGGATTTTAATGGAATCAGGCCTTTGGTTCTGGGAGCGATAGATGAGAAATCATACGTGGTTGCTTCAGAGTCCGTAGCTTTAGATGCCGTAGGGGCACAGTATGTTCGTGATATTCTGCCTGGGGAGATCGTTTATACCAACGAAAACGAGCCGGGAAGACTTCATTCTTATATGGCAGATGAGCAGAAAGGAAAACAGAGAATCTGTTCATTCGAATATATTTACTTTGCCAGACCCGACTCTTCACTGGAGAATATCAACGTTTACGAGATCAGAGAAAAATCAGGAGAGAAGATCTGGCATCAGGCGCCGGTAGAGGCAGACGTTGTGATCGGCGTTCCCGATTCGGGCGTTCCTGCTGCAATTGGCTTTGCCAAAGCTTCGGGAATACCTTTCCGTCCTGTATTAATTAAAAACAGATACATCGGAAGAAGTTTTATCGTTCCTACCCAGGAAATGAGAGAGAGGGTAGTAAACCTAAAGCTGAACCCGATTATTTCAGAGATTAAAGATAAAAGAGTAGTGATCATCGACGATTCTATCGTTCGTGGGACGACTTCCAAGAGACTTGTGAAGATCTTAAAAGATGCCGGTGTGAAGGAAATACACTTCAGAAGTGTTTCTCCGCCAATCATCGCTCCATGTTACCTTGGGATCGATACGCCTTCAAAAGATGATCTTATCTCTGCGAATATGACGACGACAGAACTCAGAGATTACCTGGGTGTAGACTCCCTCGAATTTTTGAGTGTTGAAAATTTAAAAGAGATTTTAGGTTCTGCCAACCACTGCTTCGGATGTTTTACGGAAGAATATCCTGTAGGAAAGGGGGAAGAGATTGAGTTATTCAATTAAAATAATAACTTTTAAATAAGTCAAAAGGTCAGGTTTCATTATAAAACCTGACCTTTTTCGTATTGAAATCAAAATTGTTTAATTCCTAGAATTTAAATGCTAAACCAACTTGGAAAAGGTTATTTCTGATAGCGTCAGAGTTACTTGGTCTGTCTTTAGCGATATCAGTAAGACCTGCTACGTATCTAGCTGTAATACCAATATTGTCTGTAAAGTAATATCCTGCACCAAGACCGATACCGAAGTTAAATTTGTTTAAGCTGTCTTTGTAGTCTCCAGATTCATTAATTGTATTATTATCTGTTTCATTCTTTAATTTATTCTTTGCATTAACCATGAAACCGAATTCAGGACCTGCCTCTACATAAAGATTTGGAATGATGTTATATTGTAACATTACCGGAACAGTAATATAATCTAAATGTCTTGCGCTAGAATAACGTGTTCCTGCGATAGTTTGGTCATACTTATCTCCATATTGAGAGTATAAAACCTCCGGCTGAACACTGAAAGAAGTAGCTACCGGAATGTTTGCAAATACACCTGCGTTAAAACCAATTTTAGATCCCTGATCATCTAATCCGCTTTCATTTGTTAGGGAAGATACGTTCATACCTGCTTTAATACCAAATGCTACAGGTGAAGCAGATGAGGTAGAAGTGGTTGTTGTAGTCTGAGCAAATGCTAATGAACCAGCTGTAAGAGCGATTCCTAAGATTAACTTTTTCATAACTTTAATTTTAATAATTTACTTTTTCTAATTTTAAATTTTACTACTGTCAAACTCATTTGACGGGGAGTATCTTTCAAATTGCTTGCCAAAAAAATAAAGCATGATAAAAGTCAGTATAAAAAGCCCTTCTTTATAGAATACTGAATTTTTTATTTATTTGATAATTAAATATTTATATAATAATTTGAACAAACGTTTAGAAATAATCTAAATTGACAATTTTGTCAAAAAAGTGAATATTAAAGTAAATTTTTAATTAGAATTACAGTTAAGCATCATTTAATTTTCTATAATATTCTATGGATAAAGCGATTTTTTTTCTGCTGCATTGATAATCATATGTACATGAACCAATTCCTGAAATCAATGAAAAATTGATCTTACTGTCTGTATTCTTTTTATCATTGATGAGCAGCTCAAAAATATCCTCATCTTTAAAATCACTAATATCCAAATAAGGATAATATTTCTGAATGTTTTCAATGATGGTAGTGCAGTTTTCTTCAGAAATCAATCCTTCCGAATAAGAAAGATAAGATTCCGTAATCATTCCCATAGCAACAGCTTCCCCATGAAGAATTGGATTTCCCTGATGCAGGCACAAACTTTCAATTGCATGCCCGATCGTATGTCCGAAATTTAAAGTTTTGCGGATATTTTTCTCCTGAAAATCCTGCTGAACAATTTCCTGTTTGATTTCCATGGATGTAGAAATATGAGGAATAACCGCCTCAAAATCCAGTTTAGAAATATGAATAAGATTTTCCCAATGTTTTTGATCTGCAATTAACCCATGTTTCAGCATTTCTGCAAAGCCGCTCCTCAGTTCTTTATAAGGAAGTGTTTCCAGGAATTTAGGATATACGAAGATCTTTTCCGGAAAGGTGAATGTTCCAACCATATTTTTGTAGTGCATCAGGTCGATGCCTGTCTTTCCGCCAATGGAGGCGTCGCACATCGATAAAAGCGTTGTCGGAATATTGATGAACTGAATCCCTCTTTTATAAGTGGAAGCCACAAATCCGCCCATATCCGTAATGACACCACCGCCGAGATTAATAACCAGAGCTTTACGGTCTGCCTTCATTTCTGTAAGAATTTCCCAAAGCTGATTGGCTGTCTGAATATTTTTCATTTCCTCACCCGGTTCGATCTCCAGAATTTCAAACGAAAGATCCGTTTCCAGATTTCCTAAAAGAACCGGAAGACAGTATTCATGCGTATTTTCATCCACCAGAATGAAAATCCTGCTGAAGGACTTTGTCTGTAAAAAATCGTTTAATTGTGAAAAATTATCATTTAATATTGTTATCATTTTAAGATTTTCTTTTGCATTAATGGTGAGACGATATTGCAAAGTTATGATTCTTAATTTTTAACTCGTTATTAAATATACTATCTTTGCAGAAATTTTTAGAATGAGCAGAGATAATAATAATTCAGAACGACCAAAGAGACCAAGAATTTCAAATAAGAAAAATTCTGATAATTCTCGTGCTTCCAGATCTGGAAATTCTTCAGAATCAAAACCTTTTAAAAAATCTTTTCCTAAAGCAGGAGAAAGAAATTCAGAATCGAGAAGAAGCGGTGACACCAGTTACCAGGCTCGAATGGATAAGAAATTTGGAAAAACTGAGCAGGAACCTTTTATAACCAGTGCAGGAGAAGCAAAGAAATCTTTTGGGAAATCTGCACCGAAAAGAGGAGGAAGCAGACCCAATAATTTCGATACCAGAGATAAATACGAAAGAGGCAGCCTGAAATACGGAAAGAGACCGGGAACCGAAAACCGGGAAGATAAAAACAAATCTTTTGTACAGAAAAGAAGATTGAGCAAAATTGAGAAAGACGTACATAAAGACACAATCCGTCTGAATAAGTATATCGCCAATTCAGGGATCTGCAGCCGAAGAGAAGCCGATGATCTTATTATACAGGGACTTGTTGAGGTAAACGGAAAAGTAGTGACCGAAATGGGATACCAGGTTCAGAAAACCGATAAAGTGGTATTCGACGGACAAAGTATCACTCCTGAGAAGCCGGTATATGTTCTTTTAAATAAGCCAAAAGGTTATATTTCTACCACCAAAGACGATAAAGCAAGAAAAACAGTAATGGATCTTGTGGCAAACGCCTCACCTTACCGTTTATTTCCTGTAGGAAGGCTGGATCGTTCCACAACAGGCGTTATTCTTTTAACAAATGACGGGCACATGACCAAAAAGCTTACGCATCCGTCTTTTGATGCAAAGAAGATTTATCATGTAACATTGGATAAAAAGCTTACCCATGAAGATATGAAGCTTATAGCCGAAGGTATCCGTCTGGATGAAGGCGTAGCGGTTGTAGACCAGATTTCTTTTATTGAAGGAAAACCTAAAAATGAAGTCGGAATAGAGATCCATATAGGGTGGAACCGTGTGATCAGAAGAATTTTCCAGAGATTAGGATATGAAGTGGAAGCGCTTGACCGGGTGATGTTTGCCGGGCTTACCAAGAAAAATATCAAGAGAGGACACTGGAGAATCCTTACAGAATTGGAAGTAAACAATCTTAAAATGCTTTAATTGAAGTATTTATAAATAAAGAAGGCGCAGGATGAGCGTCTTTTTTTATGCCCGGATTTTTAGCTTTAAATTCTGCTTGTTCAATTTAATTTCAGCTTTAATCCTAAAATGTATTTAATTTAATTTTTTATCTTCAAAACTGTACTTTTTCCCATCATTATCATCAGAAATCAAGGTTAAAATTCTATGCAATTCCGTATCTTTGGGAAAAATTTTTACAACAATGATCGAGTGGAAAACCGCCAAAGAATACGAAGATATTACGTATAAAAAATCCAATGGTGTCGCAAGAATAGCTTTCAACAGACCTGAAGTCCGTAATGCTTTCAGGCCGAAAACAACTTCAGAATTGTACGATGCTTTTTATGATGCTTATGAAGATCCTTCTATAGGGGTTGTCCTGCTTTCCGGTGAAGGACCGAGTCCTAAAGACGGAGGCTGGGCTTTCTGCAGCGGAGGCGATCAAAAAGCAAGGGGACACCAGGGATATGTGGGAGAAGATGGAAGACACCGTCTGAATATTCTGGAAGTTCAGCGTCTCATCCGCTTTATGCCGAAGGTTGTGATTGCCGTGGTTCCGGGATGGGCTGTCGGTGGAGGACACTCGCTTCATGTCGTTTGTGATTTAACTTTAGCCAGTGAAGAACATGCTATCTTTAAACAGACCGATGCCGATGTAACAAGCTTCGATGGCGGTTACGGTTCCGCATATCTTGCCAAAATGGTAGGGCAGAAGAAAGCCCGTGAGATTTTCTTTTTAGGAAGAAATTATTCCGCTCAGGAAGCTTTCGAAATGGGAATGGTCAATAAAGTAGTTCCTCACGCAGAGCTTGAAGACACCGCTTACGAATGGGCGCAGGAAATTTTAGCCAAATCTCCGACTTCGATCAGAATGCTGAAATTCGCCATGAACCTTACGGATGACGGAATGGTTGGCCAGCAGGTGTTTGCAGGAGAAGCGACCCGCCTTGCGTACATGACAGAAGAGGCCAAAGAAGGACGGAATGCTTTTCTTGAAAAAAGAAAACCGAATTTCGGGGAAGATCAATGGATATCGTAAAAATATAAATGATCATTGATAGATGATGATTGATTATCATTTATCAGTTATCGCTTATCAATTATAAATTATGACTGATTGGATAAAAGCCGCAAGGCTTAGAACATTACCGCTTTCTTTAAGTGGAATTATCATGGGCGCTTTCATTGCCAAATGGCGACTGTATGGCGAGGGCAGAACATGGGACTGGAAAATTTTTGCACTGGCACTTTTAGTGACCTTGTTGTATCAGGTTTTATCAAACTATGCAAATGATTACGGGGACGGGGTAAAAGGTACCGACGCCAAAAGAGCGACGGAAGCCGAAGCAAGGGCAGTGGCTTCAGGAAAGATCACGGCAAAACAGATGAAAAATGCAGTGATTCTGCTTTCGGTTTTATCTTTTGCAGCAACGGTCGCTTTACTGTATGTGGCTTTCATTCCGGATTATATGAATGAATTTTACATTTTTATAGGCCTGGGCGTTGCGAGTATCCTGGCGGCCATCGGCTACACGGTTGGAAAAAAGCCGTATGGTTATATGGGATTGGGAGATATTTTCGTCTTCGTTTTCTTCGGATTGGTTTCTGTCTGCGGAAGTTATTTCTTATTTACAAAATCATTCAGCTGGGATATGCTTTTGCCGGGAACAGCTGTAGGAATGATGAGTATGGCGGTTTTAAACCTTAATAACATGAGGGATATCGAAAGCGATAAATTATCCGGGAAAAACAGTTTTGCGCTGAGAATCGGGTTTAAAAATGCGATGATCTACGAGATGATCCTGCTACAGCTTCCTTTACTTCTCATGTTGATGTTTTTAGCCGTGAACGGGTTCTTTCAGACTCAGAATTACTATGTTTTCATCGTTATGGTTCTGATGCTTCCGTTAATGAAAATCAGAAGACAGATCATGGCGGTTAAAAATCCGAGAGAGCTCGATCCGTTTTTAAAACAGGTGGGGATCATGACTTTCATGATGGCTGTGCTTACCGCTCTGGGACTTAATTTTTTTCATTAAAAGAAAATTGCTTTAGCATTATTGTGCTGAACCTGCCTATATACTCTATTAAACATTCAAAATAAATTAAAATGAAAATACAATATTTAGGACAAAACTGTTTTTTGTTCACCTATAAAGACAAAACGATTTTATCGGATCCTTTTTACAATTACAAAAAAGCGGAATCAGGATTCGATATTTCTGCTCAGAAAATCGATTATATCCTGTTGACCCATGCACACGGAGACCATATCGCCGATGTAGAGGAGGTTTTACAGCATCACCCTGAAGCAACTATTATTGCGGTCCCTGAAATCTGTGGCTATTTTAAAAGCGCTAAAAATAAGGACGATGTTAATTTAGGAGGATCGGCAAAAATCGATGATCTGAAAATTTCTATGGTTCCGGCTCACCACACCAGCTCATTTCCGGACGGAAGCTATGGCGGTGTTCCGGTAGGCTATATTTTCAGGCTTCCTGAAGGTAAAAACCTTTATATGGCAGGCGATACCGGCGTAATGGCAGATATGGAGCTATTCCCGAGATTGTACGGCAAACTGGATCTTTCTATCCTTCCGGTTGGCAGCCACTACACGATGTGTGCAAGAAAAGCATCTTTTGCCGCAGCAGAATTGTTGAAAACGCCTAAAGTAATCGGGTGTCATTTCGATACTTTTCCTGCGATTGAGATCAATCATGAAAGTGCCATGAAGCATTTTGCAGATAAAAATGTAGAACTTGTTTTACCTAAACTGGGCGAGGAGTTCGAATTTTAAATAAATATTGAAAGGTAATTTGAAGATCAGAATGAAAATGCTGAATGATTTAAAAACAAAAAAAGATAATTTTCAAATTACCTCTCTTCAACTTAAACCAAAAAAAAATGGCAAGCTACCTAAATCACACCGCTACGACCGATTACCTTTGCTGCGTTCCCACCCTGGAGGATTCTCAGGAGCTGGTTGTTTAGGACTTGCCGTTGCAAAGATAGGAATATTTTATAAAATTAAAAGTGTTATTAAAGAAAATTAGTTGAAAAAAAGCTCTGGCAGTGCTAAATTGCTGACATTAAGAGCAATAATTTTTCAGAAATTTTCTAAAAATTTAGATATGACGAAAAGCCCTTCCACATTAGGAATTTTATTATTTGGAGCTACGATGATCGTTTTTTTCGTAGTGTATTACTTCTTTTCAGGAGTTGAATATTTTGATATTTCATTGAAAGCCAATGCTTTCATATTGCCGATTATTTATGCCGGAGCAGCTTTTTGGTCAGTAAAAACATATTGGAGCAGCCACAAAGTGGTAAGTTTCAAAGAAGCTTTCAACAGAGCTTTTGTTCCTATGTTTATCGGTGGAGTTTTATCCATTTTAAGTATTTATGCATTTCTGAATTTTGTCGATACCGATGCTAAAAAGCTGTTAAATTACCAGTATGTAACAAGACAGAAATCTGAGCTGGACAAAGAATATACTTCTGCCAGAAAAATTTTAAAGCATCAGAAAGATATCGATGAGCTCGACCAGAAATACAAGGAAAGGATTCAAAGCTTTACCCCTGAAGCCGTTAAAGGAAAAGATATGCTTACGGCAAGTCATTTTTCGGGATATTTTGCTGCGATACTTATATTTTACGTAGTTTTGTCGTTGTTTTTCGGAGCGTTTTTCAGAACGAAAACCATCTACCAGGAAACAGAAATCAAAGAATAATTTTTTATCAGAATTAAATGAATTTATCTATAGTTATTCCGTTATTAAACGAAGAAGCGTCTCTGGAAGAGCTTTTTTCCCGGATTGATAATGTATGTAAAACCAATGGTTTGTCATACGAAATCTGGTTTGTAGATGACGGAAGTACAGACTTGTCATGGAGCATTATTGAAAACATGAAAGTTCAGCACCCGCAGATCCATGCCATTAAATTTTCTAAAAATTACGGAAAATCCCAGGCGCTTCACGCTGCGTTTGAAAGAACCAACGGTGACGTCATTATTACCATGGATGCCGATCTTCAGGACTTTCCGGAAGAAATACCGGAATTATATTCCATGGTGGTGAATGAAAACTACGATATCGTTTCCGGCTGGAAAAAGAAGCGTTTTGACAACGTGATGACGAAAAATGTGCCGTCAAAATTGTTCAATGCTGCGGCAAGGAAAGTTTCAGGAGTGTACCTTCATGATTTCAACTGCGGCTTGAAAGCATACAAAAAGCAGGTGGTAAAAACCATCGACGTGTATGGAGATATGCACCGTTATATTCCGGTATTGGCTGCCAATGCAGGTTTCAGAAGAATTACGGAAAAAGAAGTTCAGCATCAGGCAAGACCGTACGGAACTTCAAAATTCGGGACCGAAAGATTTATCAGAGGTTTTCTGGATTTGGTAACCCTTTGGTTTGTAAGTCGTTTCGGCGGCAGACCGATGCACTTTTTCGGTGCGGTTGGAACTTTGATGTTTATTGTCGGATTTCTTTCGGCTCTTTGGCTAGGGGTTTCAAAACTGATTGATGTTGCAAGAGGAATTTACGGACATTTAATTACCGATAATCCATGGTTTTATATTGCTTTGACGATGATGCTTATGGGAACGTTGCTTTTCGTGGCAGGGTTTTTAGGAGAAATGATCATCAGAACCAATAGAGAACATAAAAACTATAATATTGACGAGGTGATTTAAAAATGAATAAAAAGAGTTGTTTGAACTGTGGTCATTCAGTTTCCGATGAGTTTTGCCCTCATTGCGGACAGAAAACCGACACAGCAAGAATAACTCCACATTCTTTGATCAGAAATGATATTCTGGGATCAGTCTGGCATTTTGAAGCCAAATTTTTCTACACTTTAAAAAATATTTTATTCAGACCTGGAAATACGGCCATGAATTATATTTCAGGAAAAAGAATCAGGTACAACAATTTTATCCCGTTGTTACTGGTTCTTTTCAGTTTTAATGTATTGGGACTGCATTATTATGAAAAATTTGCTTCTCCTGAAACGTTAGCCGAAGATTCTGAAGTGAAGGATTTTCTTTCAAAATATTCCAAGGCGATTTTATTCGTGATCATTCCGATGCTGGCTGCTAATGGTTACTTTATTTTCAGGAGAATGAAATTAAATATTGCCGAGCATTTTATCATCGGAACTGTAAGCCTTTTAGGAATTTTAATCTTATTTTTGCTGGATGATATGGTAAGTCTGATCGGCTTGTGGAAACCTGTTTCAAAGGTTTTTTTCGTCATTGACAAAATCATATTCGGACTTTCTGTTCTTTTCCCGGCAGTGACTTATTGGAATGCCTTTAAAAGCTCATATACAAAGCTGGGCATGGTCTGGCGAGTAGTAGTCCTTTATATTTTAATGGGAATTGAAAGTTCGGTTATAGGTTTAATCTTGTATGAAATATTTTAAAAGTATGAAAAATATACTGTACGCATTCATTTTAGTAATAATTGTTTCCTGCGGAAAAGTTTCTCCAAAAGGAAATATAGAAACAAAAGATGTTGATGTTGAGGAATTTGTAAATCTTGATCTAGAAGGGAAATTCCGTGTTTTTTATGCAAGGGGAACGAAAAATTTTGTGGAAATTGAAACCTATCCCAATGTAGCTGATAATCTTGATGTTGATGTAAAGGATAAAACCTTAACGATCAAAGAAAAGCGTGGAACTAAGGGTGTGGATTTTTATAATATAACCATTTACTCAAAGTATAATCTGGAGAAAGTTGCTATTTCGGATTCGGTAGAAATGAATATCTCCAGTGAAATTAAGACCGATAATTTTAGGCTGAATTTAAAGAATTTTGCTACATTTATGGGTTCGGTAAATACAAGAAGAGCAGAAGTGGAAATGCAGAACCGCAGCAGGGCCAACTTTTTAGGACAAACCAAATATGCGGTGATCAAAATCTCCGATACAGCCAGTCTGATCGCTCCTTACTGGAAAATCGAAAACCTGAATATTGATTCCAAAAACGGGAATTATGCAGAAGTAAATGTGAAAGATTCTTTAAAAGGACATATTCAGAACACGGCGAAATTTATATATTACAATGATCCGATCCGGGCTTTTAAAATAGATAAAGACGCAAGGGTGGAGAATAAGAAGCTGGAGTAGATGCTGGATAATGATGGATGATGGAAGTTTGTTATTACTCCGATCATGTAAGTTGTTTTAAGCACTATTCGAATACAAACATGTGATAAAAATTCTAAGTTTAAGAAGCTTAGAAAACAAAAAAAAATAATAAATAGGCTGAAGTATGAACTTGAAGCTGGAATACTTCTTACTTCCATCTTCTAACTTCCGGCCCAAAAACACACGAAATACAGATATGACAACATTAGAAAAAGCAAAACTTTGGTTACACGAATCATTTGATGAGGAAACGAGAAATGCCGTACAATTATTAATTGAAGGCAACTCACCGGATCTTGAAGACTCTTTTTACAGAGAGCTGGAATTCGGAACAGGAGGAATGAGAGGAATTATGGGGGTTGGAACCAATCGTTTAAATAAATATACGTTAGGGCAAGCTACACAAGGACTTGCGAATTATATGTTAAAGCAATTTCCCAATGAAGAAATTAAAGTGGCGATTGCTTATGATGTAAGAAATAATTCAAAAGAATTCGGAAAACTGGTTGCGGATGTTTTGACGGCAAACGGAATTAAAGTATTGCTTTTCAAAGATCACAGGCCGACTCCGGAATTGTCATTCACCGTAAGAGATAAAAAATGTCACGGAGGAATTGTTTTGACAGCTTCCCACAACCCACCGGAATACAACGGATATAAGGTGTATTGGAACGACGGTGCACAAATTGTTCCGCCACATGATGAAGCCATTATCGCAGAAGTTCTTTCGGTAAAATTTGAAGAAATTAAATTCAACGGAAATGATGATCTCATCGAATGGATCGGGGAAGAGCAGGATGATGTGTACATCGATGCCTGCATTGAAAATTCTACCTATCAGAACGTTGGAAAAGAAAATTTAAATATCGTTTTCACATCCATTCACGGGACAACATACACTACGGTTCCGAAAGCCCTGGAAAAAGCAGGTTTCAAAAAAATTGATCTTGTGAAGGAACAGATGATCCCGAGCGGAAACTTTCCGACCGTAGATTCTCCGAACCCTGAAGAACCTGCAGCGTTGGAAATGGCTCTGGATTTGGCTAAAATTACCAATGCAGACATCGTGATCGGTACAGATCCGGATGGCGACCGACTGGGCATTGCCGTAAGAAATCTTGATGGTGAAATTCAGTTATTAAATGGAAATCAGTGTAATACAATCTTAACGTATTACATTCTAAACGAATGGAGAAAGCAGAATCGAATTACCGGAAAAGAATTCATCGGCTCAACGATTGTTACTTCAGATATTTTCTTTGACATTGCCCAAAAATTCGGGGTTCAGTGTAAAGTTGGATTGACAGGTTTCAAATGGATCGGAAAAATGATCCGTGACGTGGAAGGAAAAGAAAAGTTTATCTGTGGTGGTGAGGAAAGCTTTGGCTTTATGACCGGGGATTTTGTGAGGGATAAAGATTCTTGCGGAAGTATCGTTCTTGCGTGTGAAATTGCGGCCTGGTGCAAAGCCAACGGAAAAACCATGTATCAATACCTTATCGAAATTTACCAGGAAACCGGAATGTACTATGAAGGACTTGTAAACCTCGTAAGAAAGGGGAGAGACGGCGCAGAAGAAATCCAGAATATGATGAAAAACTTCCGTGAAAATCCTCCGAAAGAACTGGCAGGTTCGCCTGTGGAAGAAGTGAAAGACTTTAAGGAACAGACGAATTTCATCATTTCAAAAAATGAAAAACAGGTGATGAACGATATTCCGAAATCGAATGTGTTGATTTATTACACTCAGGATGGAACAAAAGTCTGCGTAAGACCTTCCGGAACCGAGCCAAAGATCAAATTTTATATTTCCGTGAAAGACTCGGTGGCTTCTGAAGCGGATTTCAGGGACAAATTAAAATCACTGGAAGCAAAAATCCAGGAAGTAAGGAAAGACTTGAAATTAGATTAATTTTCAGAATTATTCATGATACAAAAAAGTTTAGCAGCTTTTATTCTTTTGGTTTCTATTTTTTCATGTAAAAAAGAGACATTAAAAGTTTCTGAAAAGAAAATAGAAAATGATACGGTTTCGAAAGCAGAAATTAAAGAAGAATTATTGAAACCTGTTGATACGGTATGCCTGACTTCACATACAACGGAAGATTATATTAAGGCTGTTAATTGGTATGAAAATAAAACAGTAAAGGAAGTTGCGCTTAATTCGCAGGAACACAATAATAAATTATATGAAGATTATATAAAAATTCGTGAGAAATATATTCTTTGTTTAAGTGAAAACTTAATGAAGATTTTGATAGATTATGTTAATTATTATGATCCTGAAACCAACAGCTACAAGTTTCCGGAAAATGTGAAAAAACTGAGAGCTCAGCTTAAAACAGGAGATCTTGAGTTCAGGGAAGTAGGAGAAGGCTATACGGAGATCTGGTCTGTACCCGACCATTATTTTTCAATATTTAAAAATAAGGTTACACCGGATTATAACAGCTATATCCAACAGCTGGCCAAAGAAAGCAGGGATATTTACAGTGCCGATGCGGGAATAGTGATTTCCTGGAAGGAGCTGGGTGACCGGACGGTTTTCTGGGAAAATTTTATAAAAAAATATCATCAAAGTCCCTTAATTCCGCGAGTGAAGAAAATATATGATAATTATCTGACCGATTATCTATTTGGTATGGATAACACACCAACCTATGAGCATGCAGATGGCAAATTGTATGATGAAAACAGGAAAGAATTCAATAGAATCATCAGGACATATCCGGATTCTTATGTGGCTGAAAAAGCAAAAGCATTAATGAATATGCTTGATGCAAAAGTTCCTGATGAAGAGATTCGTAAAAGAATAGCTATTGAAGAAAAATAGTAAATAAATTTAAATAAAAATAAAGTGAAAGTTTCAAAATTAGCGGCGAACCTGATTGGTTCTGAAATTGTAAAAATTGGTAATGAAGTAAACGATTTAAAGGAAAAAGGAGCGGAGATTGCCAACCTTACGATTGGTGATCTTAATTCTAATATTTATCCTATCCCTGCAAAGCTGAAGGAGGAGATTCAGAAAGCGTATCAGAATAATCTGACAAATTATCCGCCTGCTAACGGACTTTTATCTTTAAGAAAAGAAGTTTCCAAGGACCTCAAATCGAGATGGAACCTGGATTATTCTCCAAACGACATTCTTATTACCGCAGGTTCCAGGCCTTTGATTTATGCAGTGTATAAAACAATCGTTGACGAAGGTGATAAAGTGGTGTACCCGATTCCTTCCTGGAATAATAACCACTATGCATACCTTACTTCTGCAAATGCGGTAGAGGTAAAAACAACTCCTGAAAACAATTTCCTTCCTACAGCTGATGATCTGAGACCACATTTGGAAGGAACCGTTTTATTGGCTCTTTGTTCGCCATTAAATCCAACAGGAACAATGTTCACCAAAGAACAGCTTTCAGAGATCTGCGAACTGGTTTTAGCGGAGAACAAAAAAAGAGGTGAAGATGAGAAGCCATTATATTTAATGTATGATCAGATTTATTCTAACCTTACTTTTGGAGCTGAACACGTAGATCCGGTGTCTCTTTTCCCTGAAATGAAGGAGTATACGGTATACATCGATGGGATTTCCAAGTGCCTTGCGGCGACCGGAGTTCGTGTAGGCTGGGGATTTGGCCCGGCTCATATTATGGATAAAATGAAAGCCCTTCTAACCCACGTTGGAGCATGGGCACCAAAACCGGAGCAGGAAGCCACCGCAAAGTATTATGAAAATCCTGAAGAGGTTAATGCTTTTGTTGAAGATTTCAAAGGAAAATTAGAAGCCAGCTTAAAAGTTCTCCATGCAGGAATCCAGGATCTTAAAGGAAAAGGCCTTGCCGTAGACAGCATCGAGCCGATGGGAGCCCTTTATCTTACCATCAAATTAGATTATATCGGGAAAACAAAACCCGACGGAATGGTAATCGGAAACTCTTCTGATCTGGTATTTTACCTGATTAATGATGCCGGAGTTGCTTTAGTTCCTTTCTCTGCTTTTGGAGAAGAAAAATCCGAGCCTTGGTTCAGAGCCTCTGTAGGTGGTTTGGCCATCGACGAAATTGAAGTGATGATGCCGAAGCTGGAAAATGCTTTGAACGCTTTAAAATAATATTATAATATACCCATTTAGCAGTGTAGCAGTTTACCAATTGCTACACTGTTAGATTTTTAAACTGTTACATTGACCTATGAAAATCATCGCAGTTATTCCCGCACGTTATGAAGCCAGTCGTTTTCCCGCCAAGCTGATGCAGATGCTGGGCGAGAAAACCGTTATTATGACAACCTATCAGAATGTTGTGGAAACAGGTTTGTTTGATGAAGTTTTTGTGGCTACCGATTCGGAAATTATCTTTAATGAAATTACTGAAAATGGCGGAAAAGCAGTAATGACCGGGCAACACGAAACCGGAAGCGACAGAATTGCAGAGGCCGTGCAAAACATTGATTGTGATATTGTGATCAATGTCCAGGGAGATGAACCGTTTCTTAAATTGGAACCCTTAAAACAACTGATTGAAGTTTTTCATAAAGATGAAAACCAGAAGATTTCTTTGGCTTCCTTAAAAATAAAACTCACTGAAAAAGAAGAAGTTGAAAATCCAAATAATGTAAAGGTCATTACGGACAATAATGGTTTTGCCTTATATTTCAGCCGTTCCGTGATTCCCTTTCACCGGGAAATTTCTTTTGATGTGGATTATTTTAAACATATCGGCGTTTACGCTTTCAGAAAACATGCGCTTCTGCAATTCTCAAAGCTCGAGATGAAGCCGCTGGAAATTTCAGAAAAAATAGAATGCATCCGTTATCTCGAATATGGCATGAAAATCAAAATGATAGAAACCAATTTTGTCGGCGTGGGAATTGACACCCCGGAAGATCTGGAGAAAGCAAGGAAATTAATCTGAAAATTTGCTGATCCGGTAATTTGAAAATATATTTTTAATATTAAGGAATTAAGAGTTATTTTCTTAATTAACTTATTTTAAATCAACATATTGATTTCTTAATCTCATATTAGCATTATTCAACTCAACTTCTTAATGTTGAAAATTAAGAATAAACTTTGTTTATTTATAGTCACATTGAGTAAAGGTCTAAAAATTATTGAGGAATTTAAAGAAACTCTTATGTTTCAAATTGTCTCACTTGCCGCTTTCAAATTAAAAAAACCTTATATTTGAATTTATAAAAAAAATTAATGAAGAAGTTACTTTTAGTTTTCGTCCTGGTATTTTCACATTCAATTTTTGCACAGACTGCAAAGGAAATTATTGATAAAAACATCGAATTGTCCGGAGGATTAACCAACTGGAAACTTTTAAATTCCGTATTGCTGCAAGGGAAAGTGATCTTAGGAATAAAAGATGAATATCCGATAAAAATTTATCAGCAGCGGCCAAACCTTACCAAAACCGTCATTACCATCGGAGGAAAAGACACCGCTATTGAAGGGTATGACGGAACAAAAGGATATGCCATGAACTATGCAACCAACAAGGTCCAGGAGTATCCGGATTACGTTTCCGAAAGTTTTGATAACGATTTTATCGACTGGGAAAGCAAAGGTTTTAAAGCAAAATATCTCGGAAAAGAAAAAATCGGAAATATTTACTGTCATAAAGTAGAATTAACGAAAAACGTAAACAAAAACATCTACTATTTCGATACAAACAATTATATGTTGTTAAAAGAAATTAAAAAAGATGAAACTCTGGTGTACTCCGATTATAAAAAGGTCGGGAATTTGTTTATGCCTTTCAGGATTGAATCTTCGACCGCTAAAAAAGACGGCGATTATGTCATGCTGATCAGCAGAGTCGATATCAACAAAGTATTCCCTGCCAATACATTTAAGTTTAAATAAAGTTTAATTATTATGAAAAAAATATTTTTATTGCTGCTATCTTTTGTCGCATTTTTCAACAGCTGTGCACAGAAAAAAAGTGATGCATCCAAAGCCAAAACCAAAGAACTTATGGGAAAATCGATTTATGATTTTAAAGTTGATGCCCTGGAAGAAGGGAAACAAATCAACTTTGCAGATTTTAAAGGAAAAAAAATCCTGGTTGTCAATACCGCTTCAGAGTGCGGATTTACCCCTCAGTATGCCGATCTTGAAAAGGTTTCTCAGGAATATAAAGATAAACTGGTCGTTGTAGGATTTCCTGCCAACAATTTCGGAGGGCAGGAGCCGGGTACCAACAAAGAAATCGGTGCTTTCTGCCAGAAAAACTACGGCGTGACGTTCCCAATGGCTGCAAAAGTTTCTGTGAAAGGAGAGGATACGGCACCAATCTTTAAATATTTAACTGAAAAAGATCTTAACGGCGTAAAAAATACGACCATCCTTTGGAACTTCACCAAATTCCTGATTGATGAAAACGGAAAGCTGATCGATTCTTTCGTAAGCACGACAAAACCGACGGATGAAGCGATTACAAAATACCTGAAATAAATAAATGATTTAATATAACAATATAACAATGTAACAATGTAACAGTGTACCAATTCTAGAATTGTTATACTGTTATATTTCTACATTGTTACACTTATATATTATTTCTCGGCGAAGTAAAAAATATTTCCCAATTCAATACTGGAATATCCATTGCTTTTTATCTTTGAGGAATTGATCATAGCTTTTGCTAGAACACTTGTCGGTAACGGTTTCTGACTTTCCAAAAGACCTAATTTATTGGCAAATTTTATGATCCGGCTTCCCAAAACTTCACCGGTTCTGTCAGAATCTTTTCTTTCCAGCATTCCCGGCTTGAAAATCGTAATTTTTTCAAAGTGCAGATTTTTAACAGCTTCTTCCAGTTCGCCTTTCATTTTTGAGTAAAAAATTTTGGACTTGGGATGGGCTCCATAAGAAGATACCAGAATATAGTCGTCGACGTTATTTTCTTTAGCTGCTTTGGCAAATTCGTACTGGTAATCAAAATCAACTTTTCGCTGTGCTTCCTTGCTTCCTGCGGCCTTCAGCGTGGTTCCCAGACAGGAAAAAGCAACATCACCTTTTACTTCAGTTTTCCACTCTTCCGGATTGTCAAAGTTGACAATATGTACTTTCAGCTTTTCATTCCGGATATCAACAGGTTTTCTTACAAAAATATTAACCTCTTCAAAATCTTTATCCAGCAAAAGCTGATTGACCAGATCCTTTCCCGTAGCGCCCGTGGCACCAATGACTAAAGCTTTCATAATAATCTCGTTTGTGATGTTGTTGTTTGCTTCTTAAATTTACTAAATTTGGAGCAATAAAAGATAAAAGATAAAAGATAAAAGATAACTTTATATAAGCAACATTTATCAATCATCATTAATCGTTAGTACAAAAATACTCATTACCAATTATTTATTACTCTTAAAAATGGATGCCAACGGAATTTTAGATTATTGTCTTGCAAAAAAAGGAGTTACAGAAAGTTTTCCCTTTGATAATGAAACGCTTGTAATGAAAGTTGGAACAAAAATGTTTCTGCTGATGTCTCTGGAAAAGCATCCTTTGGAAATAAGCGTAAAGACAGACCCTGAGTGGAGCCTTGAACTTCGTGAGCAACATCCGCAGATTAACGGAGCTTATCACATGAACAAAACCCACTGGAATTCCGTATCGATAGACGGTTTAAAAAGAGACCTGATTTTAGAGCTGATTGATCATTCGTATGATCTTGTCTTTAAATCGTTATCTAAAAAAATTCAAAATACAATTATTAATCCTTAATAAAACTAAACCGAAAACATGAGGAAAGTATTAATTTCGGCTGCTTACTTTTTGTCAGTAAGTGCATTTGCGCAGTCAAAAGAGCAAACGAAAACCTGGGAACTTTTGCTGAACAATAAAAGGGCAGAAGCAAGAAACTTTTATGATAAAAATTTAAAGGCAGATAAGACCAAAGACTTTGAGAATCTTTTCCTGGATGCATTGATAGATGAAGAAATGGGCGAAATGATCTTTGATGATACGTTTGTTAAAAATTTTGCCAGTCTTAAAGTTGATGAGTCTTATTTGTACCCGATCTACAGAAAAGGTTTCATGATAGGCGATACTGATACGAACGGACTAGATGATAATTCCTACAAAAAAGTAGATTTTCTAGCACAGGATCCTGTCTATGGGCAAAATAATTCTGTAATTGAATATAAATCGATGCTTGACAGGTTGAGAAATAATCCTAAAAGCGCAGACGAATATCTTGCCAAGATCAAAAGAATTGATAAATGGCAGTTTGCCGGCGTATTTGAAAATCTCAACGGAAGCGGGCTTTATAATGAATACGAACCTGAAACCTATGCAAAAAATGATAAGCTTTTCAACGCAAACAGTTTTGGAAATGTAGGATGGTATAATAGAAAATTTTCCTCGAATGACGGCTTCGAATTTTTCGACAATGAGAACGAGTACGGAAGAGGAATCGTATATGCACAGAGCTTTATAGAGAATCCCGTAGAAAGAAAAATTCTTTTTGAGGTGGATACAAATGCAGAATTCAGATTATTTATTAATGATTCGGAAATTTTGTCCAGCACGAGCGAAGGATATTCTAATCTCGGATCTCATCTGGTGGAAGTTACACTTCCGAAAGGAATGAACAGATTTTTGCTGAAGTTTGATATGAAAGACACTAAAAATGCTTTTATGGTAGTTCCTTTTGATACCGGTTTTCAGAAGATCACAGATTTGAAATATTTTGATACGTATAAGGATTATCAGAAAAGTTCCGCAGTTCAATTGCAGGCAAAAGAACTGCCGTTAAAGTTTGAAAAAGTACTGAAAGAAAAAGTACTGCAAAATCCTAACAGCATCTTTTACAAATATTTATTGGTAACAGGTTATCTTAACAACCATCAGAATGATCAGGCCAAGGAAATTATTGATGACTTGTATAAATCTTATCCTAAAGCTTCTTTGGTTCAAGGGCTTTTAGCTGCTTACTATTTAAATATTGAAGATAAGGAAAAGGTAAATGAGGTTTTCAAAAATATAGAGATCAACGATTCCGAATATTTTTTTGTACCCCTTCTGAACATGATAGATAGTGAAAAGTTTCAGAATATGTCTATTCAGGAGTTGGAAAAGAACAGAGATATTTTAAATAAAACCAAGGCTAAGGCAATCGGCGAATTTTTCGATGTAGTTATTGCCATGAGGAACCGCGATATGAATAAGGCGAAAGCACATATTGCTAATATCAAGAAAAGTTTTGCCAATAATGAAAGGTTTTTTGCTATTTTCACGACGTTGGAAGATTTTGATAAAAAAGATCAGAGTTCCACCATTAAGAAATTTGAAGAGGTGTATGCACAGAAAAACAGTCATGATGTAATGAATACGCTCTTCAGCCTGTATCAGAAAGCGAACAGGGTAGAAGATCAGAAGAAGATTCTGAAAAAGTATATGTAATTATATCCTTCCAGGAATTCTTTCAGAACACAATATATCAATCTTTTGGATGATGATGTTCAGAATTCCGAATATGGGGCCGAGCTTGAAGATGCTTTGGCAAATTTCCCTTATTCTTATTCTTTACTGGCAGAAAAAGCGGAATATCTTGCAAAGCTTCATAAAAAAGATGAGGCAGTACAGTTTGCAAAACTTTCTCTTTCTCATAATACGGAGAATGAACAGATGCATAAGCTTGTACGGGATCTGGATCATACGCAGGATGAAATTGATCAGGTAAGCATTAAGGATCTTTATAAATTAGTACGGGAAAGAAGAACAAAATCTGCCAAAGGCAAAAAAGGGGTAACAACGCTTTTGGATGAATATATTGTAAATGTTTATCCTGAAGGCGGTTTCAAAAAAAGAAGTACATATGCTTATGAAATTACTTCTGAAAGCGGAATTGAAGAATTAAAGGAATACGGAATAAATTATTATGATAATGTATTAAAATCTGAGATTGTAAAACCCGACGGAAGTATCATTCCCGGTGAAAAATCTTCAGAAGAGATCGTTTTTACAAATCTTGCTGTAGGAGATGTTATTTTAATCCAGAAAGAAAGCTTGGAAAGAAACAGTGGAAGATTTTATAAAGATTTTAATCTGAGTTCTTACTTTAATTCGGATTATCCTGTGGCAGAATCTATTTTTACCGTAATCACGCCGGAAAATATGAATTACCAGGTGAAAAGCAACAATAGAGAAGTTGCTTCAACGAAGAAAGAGATAGCAGGAAAGTTATATCAGACCTGGAAGCTTGATCATCTGGATGAAGTAAATCTTGACGAATATTATGGGCCAAGCTTTTACGATGCAACCATTTCCGTAACGGCAAATTCTATTAAGACATGGCAAGAAATTGCCAATTGGTATGCCGATCTTACAAAAAAAAGTCTGATTTCTGATAAAGTTGTAGAAAAAGCTTTTAAAGAAATCTTTCCGAACGGTACTTCCGGTCTAACCGATACGGAAAAGGCTGAAAAAATTTATAATTATATTGAAAAAAATGTAACGTACAGCTCGGTAGATTTCCGGCAAAGCGGTTACATTCCTCAGAAACCATCAAAAACTTTAGCTACAAAACTGGGAGACTGTAAAGACCTTTCAACCCTATTCGTTATTCTCGGAAATCAGGCAGGCTTGAAATCCAACCTGGTTCTGGTTCAAACGAATAACAATTCTGTGCAGCGTTTGATATTGCCAAATTTAAGCTTTAATCATTGCATTGTAAAAGTAAGTCTTGACGGTAAAGAAACATTCCTTGAAATGACGGATAAATTTTTGCCGTTCAATTCCGTGGTGAAAGGAAATTATAAAGCAAAAGGTTTGGTCATCAATACGGATAAAACCACAGGATCCACGGATCTAATTGAAATCCCGATCGACAATAATACGAAGACTGTCTTCAAAACAATAAGCGAAGTAAATGTAGACGGAGACGATCAAAACTTCTTTACTAAGCAATATGTGATGGGGGAGGCAAAAAGCTATTACAATGATTTCTTTCAGGATTCGCAAACCGATGAATCCCGAAAGAAAAGTGTGGAAGAAGAATACGGTTCGACTCTGGATAAAGTGATCAGCGTGAAATCTGTGAAGCTTATTGAAGGAAAGGATCTTACTTCAAAACCATTAGCGTATGAAGTTCAGTTTAATATTAATGATAAACCGCAGTCGGTAGGAAGCCTGAAAATCATGAAAATTCCTTTTGTTACAAAACCTTTTACGAAAGAAGTAGTAGCAACGGAAAATAGAACAACAGATATTCAGTACACCAAATATGAAAAGGAAAACAGATATCATGAAGAAATATATCTGAACATTCCCGAAACCATGAAGTTTATTGAGATTCCTGAAAATAAAAAGCTGGCCTACAACAATTTTACCTATTCAATCAACTATGAACTGGTGAAAAACAATAAATTAAAAATTACCCGGACTGCAGATACGCCTTGGGATAATATTAAAGCTTCCCGGTATGCTGAATTCAAAAAGTTTGTGGAGGAAGCAATTAATGTAGATAACCAGATTTTGGGCTATAAATAAATTTAAAACTAAAAAATGCTTACAAATTCTGTAAGCATTTTTTAGTTAAAACTGAAATTCTTCCGTTAATCTTTTATCCTCATCCAGTCTTTCAATTAATTTCTCAAGACCTTCAAATTTAATTTCGTCGTGAAGAAAATCTCTGAATTTGACGGTAATTTTTTCGTCGTAGATATCGCCTTTAAAATCAAGGATATAAACTTCTACGGTTAATTTTTCTCCGTTTACGGTAGGATTTGTTCCGATGCTCAGCATTCCTTTATATTGCTGACCTTTCACAAGAACTTCAACGATATAAGCGCCTTTTTTGGGTAAAAGTTTGATGGAATCCCTTTCGATATTGGCTGTAGGATAACCGATGGTTCTGCCTATTTTTTTTCCGTGAACCACCATTCCGGATACAGAGTAGGAGTATCCCAGCATTTCATTGGCCTCCACGATGTTTCCTGATAATAGTGCATTCCGTACTTTGGTAGAGCTTATATTATTCTCATGAATATTGATGGCTTCCATCTGTTCGACTTCAAAATTTAATTCTTTAGAAAGCTTCTGGAGCAATTCGAAATTTCCGCTCTTATTTTTTCCGAAAGAGTGATCGTACCCGATGATTAAGTACTTTACGTTTAATTTTTCAATTAAAATCTGTCTTACGAATTCCTCGCCGGTAAGATTTCTGAATTCTTCGTCAAATTCTTTTAAAAATAAAGTATCGATCCCATATTTCTCCATTAAGAATTTTTTCTCTTCCAGCGTATTGAGCAGCTTTAAGTCTTCATTCGGGTTTAAAATAAATCTCGGATGCGGCCAGAAAGTGAGAATAGCAGTTTCAAGATTATTCTCCGAACCTATTTTTATTAATTCATCGATAATACTTTTATGCCCGAGATGTACCCCGTCAAACATTCCTAAAGATAATGCTAAAGGCTTCTGAGAAGTATAATCGTTAAAATTCCTGAAAACTTTCAAATGAAAAAATTTTGACTGCAAATATAGATATAATGTAACAATCTATCAATATAACAGTGTATCAATAATTTTAATAGTATCTATTGTTATATTGTTAAATTGCTGTATTGTTATATTCCTTGAAAAGTATGATAAAAATCTGTTTTTTACCAATTGCGGGTTAAGCAAGAATCATTATATTTGCACCAAGAAAAAATTTAGCAATGGCAAACCAAATTAAAGGTAAAATTTCTCAAATTATTGGTCCGGTAATCGACGTTGTCTTTACTGATGTGGAAGCAGTTCCAAGCATTTACGACGCGTTAGAAATTACAAAGGATAACGGTGAAAAAGTAGTTTTAGAGGTAGAACAGCATATTGGAGAAGATACGGTAAGATGTATCGCAATGGACGCTACTGATGGTCTTAAGAGAGGACAGGATGTAATCGGATACGGAAATCCTATTACCATGCCAATCGGTGAGGCTGTAAACGGAAGACTTTTCAACGTTGTTGGTGATGCTATCGACGGGCTTCAGAATATTTCTAAGGAGGGAGGCCTTCCTATCCACAGAGAAGCTCCAAAATTTGATCAGCTTTCAACTTCTGCAGAAGTTTTATTTACTGGTATTAAAGTAATCGACTTGGTTGAACCTTATGCAAAAGGAGGTAAAATCGGTTTGTTTGGTGGTGCCGGTGTAGGTAAAACGGTATTGATCCAGGAGTTGATTAATAATATTGCAAAAGGACACGGAGGTCTTTCAGTTTTTGCCGGAGTAGGTGAAAGAACGAGAGAAGGAAATGACCTTTTAAGAGAGATGCTTGAATCAGGAATCATCAAGTATGGTGAAGATTTCATGCACTCTATGGAAAACGGCGGTTGGGATCTTTCCAAAGTAGATTTGGAAGCTATGAAAGATTCAAAAGCAGCATTCGTTTTCGGACAGATGAACGAGCCACCTGGTGCAAGAGCGAGAGTAGCACTTTCCGGTCTTACACTGGCTGAGTATTATAGAGACGGTGGTGAAAGCGGACAGGGTAGAGACGTACTTTTCTTCGTAGACAACATCTTCCGTTTCACACAGGCAGGTTCTGAGGTGTCTGCACTTCTTGGCCGTATGCCTTCTGCGGTAGGTTACCAGCCTACACTTGCTTCTGAAATGGGGGCGATGCAGGAAAGAATTACATCTACTAAAAATGGTTCCATTACTTCCGTACAGGCGGTTTACGTACCTGCGGATGACTTAACTGACCCGGCTCCGGCAACTACGTTTGCCCACTTGGATGCTACGACGGTATTGGACAGAAAGATTGCTTCATTGGGTATTTATCCTGCGGTAGATCCTTTGGCTTCTACTTCAAGAATCCTTGCTCCTGAAATCATCGGTGAAGAACATTACAACTGTGCACAGAGAGTAAAAGAGATCCTTCAGAGATACAAAGCACTTCAGGATATCATCGCCATCCTTGGTATGGAAGAACTTTCTGAAGAAGATAAATCCGTAGTTTACCGTGCCAGAAAAGTTCAGAGATTCTTGTCTCAGCCTTTCCACGTGGCAGAACAGTTTACAGGGATCCCTGGATCTTTAGTGGATATTAAAGATACCATCAAAGGGTTCAACATGATCATCGACGGTGAGTTGGATCATTTACCGGAAGCTGCTTTCAACCTTAAAGGAACCATCGAAGAAGCTATTGAAGCCGGACAAAAAATGTTAGCTGATAACGCTTAATTAGACATAAAGATATTAGATGATAGACATGAGACTTTAAAGTTGTCTGAAATCTGAAATCTGAAATCTTCAAATCTAAATTAAAATGAATATAAAAATTTTAACACCAGAATACGTAGTTTTTGAAGGAGAAGTAGACTCGGTATTGCTGCCTGGAAAAAATGGTGAATTCCACATCATGAAAAATCACGCAGGAATTGTTTCTTCTTTAATCGGTGGTAAAGTGAAATTATACACAAAGTCTGTAGATAATGCGTATAATAAGTATTTTACCAAAGAAAATGAGAAAGATTCCGTTTTCTCTTATCCTATTAAAAGCGGTGTTGTAGAATTTAATCATAATAAAGGAATCATCCTTTGTGAATAATTAAATGAAAAGCTAAATATATTTTCGAGAAAGTGTAACTTTGGTTACACTTTTTTTATGCTATATAAAAGTCTGGTTTTATGAAGAAGAGTTTAATTATCGTACTTACAATTCTGGGATTTTTGTTGAATGCTCAAACGGTTAAGATCAAAAGAGGGATTGTAACTCTTGAGGGCGTACACGTCGCCAAAGTTTCGAATAAGTCTAATGTATATACCTTCATGGATCTTAAAGAAACTCCGATCTATACCGTAGAATTCGTAGATAAAAGTATAGTTGATTCTGTAAGAGATAGTTATATCAAATTAAACAGGATTTACAACAAAGAGAAAACACTTGAACTGGATTATATTTCACCATCTGCGTTTTCGGGTGAAGAAAAATCTGCCGCCTACACCTGCGTTAAAAGCCTTAAAATTATTGACGAAAGAGGAATCAATATAAAGAATTTGGATGAACTTTTCAAAAATGCTCCCAAAAGGAAATTGGATACCAAAACCAAAGATGCCTATAACATCAGGAGTAAAATCGACAGATTAAATATAACGGTAAATACGGTGGGAGAAATATTAAGTAATGGAAAACCAGTAGGTTACTTTACCAATTTGCCTCCCAGTTTCGGATCGGATGATACCATTACCGATAAAACTTTTGTGGATATCGAAATCTACGATGCCAACAGCAAATATATCGGCAAGTACATTACAACGACTAAACAGATCAAAACTGCCGGAGGAAAAACTTTTACTTTATATAGGGAAATGTCCGGCCGCGCATCTATTCTGAAATTTCCGACTTATAAAGCCATTGCAGAAAGAATGGCGATTCTGGATCCGAATTTTATTAAATTTCAGGAAAAAGTAATTGTAGGGGAAGTCACGAAAGATGGTGTTCAGAAATGATAAGTCGATGGATAAAATAGGAAATGTCTTTAGCTAAATAACAAAAACTCCGGAGAAATTCCGGAGTTTTTTCTTTTTCATAAATAATTTTTAAGATTTAAAGACTTAAAATTACGCCGTTTTCTCTAAGCTGTTGTATCGGTTTTGAAAACCAGAATAATTCGAAATTTTCAAATCTTTGTTCAAAATCATTCTTAAGTTGTTGAAGTGTAAGCTTCTGTGAACTTTGTACAGGATATGTATTAAAACACTCAATCAGCCATTCTGCATGTTCATGGTCCAAATCAATGGTAACAATATTGGTTTTTAAGTGTATTGTAATTCTTTTGTACGGATATTGATATTGCTTTTTTGTTTTTACGCGATTCTCAGCGATTACGTTTTTGGTTAGAAAAACTACTCTGGAATTTATTTTAAGTTTGAGTTCGTCATCTTCTAGCAAAGCATCATGAATGTAATCGGGATGAATGGTTGTTTTGGGAATTTTAAAATCAAACCATTCCTGTAAAGAAAGTTCAAAATTAATTCCGTGCATATAATTGAACAGCGATTTCTTTAGTCCAAAGCTAAACTTGCCATGATCAATTCCTGTTTGGTCAGTGAAATCGATATCGTTATGGGCAAATAAAATTTCCCGTTTAACAGGAGTTACTCCAAACTCTCCCGGATTCAGTCCGACCGGTGAGTGTGCGGTCATGGCAAACTGATGCCAGAATCCACTCTGTAAAATTCCCATCTCAAAAAGTTGGCGTACCATTTCCAAAGAGTCAACCGTTTCCTGTATGGTCTGCGTAGGGTAACCATACATCAGATAAGCATGAATCATAATTCCTGCTTCTGTGAAATTTCGGGTAACTTTAGCAACCTGTTCAACAGAAATTCCTTTATCGATCAATTTTAGAAGACGGTCACTCGCTACTTCAAGTCCACCCGAAACGGCGACACATCCCGAAAGTTTTAAGAGAAAACATAAATCACGGGTGAAGCTTTTCTCAAAACGGATATTCGTCCACCAGGTTACCACAAGATCTCTTCGCAAAATTTCCAAAGCAACTTCTCGCATCAGGGCTGGTGGAGCTGCTTCGTCGACAAAATGAAATCCTGTTTCTCCTGTTACGCTGATAATTTCTTCCATGCGATCCACCAGGATTTTTGCGGAAATCGGTTCGTAAATTTTAATATAATCTAAAGAAATATCACAGAAAGTACACTTTCCCCAATAGCATCCGTGGGCCATGGTTAATTTATTCCATCTTCCGTCGCTCCATAAACTGTGCATCGGGTTGGCGATTTCAATGACTGAAATGTATTTATCTAACTGTAAATCAGAGTAATCTGGGGTTCCTACGTAAGCCTGCTTATAATCGTGTCTTGCAGTATTGTTTTTGTAAACAACTTCCTGATTTTCAACTAAAAAGGTTCTTTTATATTGGGATTCTCTGCCTTCTTCGGTAAGGCAAATATTTTCATAAAGCAGTTCTAAGGGAAGTTCTCCGTCATCCAAGGTAATAAAATCGAAAAATTCGAAGACTCTTTTATCTTTTAATTCCCGCAATTCGGTATTGGGAAATCCGCCACCCATTGCCGTTTTGATGTGAGGGTAATTTTCTTTAATAAATTTGGCACAGCGGAAAGCCGAGTATAAATTTCCAGGAAAAGGAACGGAAAAACATACAAGCCTTGGTTCAACAGATTCTAATTTTTTATCAAGAATTTTTAAAGTGAAATCATCAATAAATGTTTGCTCTCCGTGTAATTTTAAATATAATTCATCAAACGAATTGGCACTTTTTCCCAACCGCTCAGCATACCTGCTGAAACCGAAATCCGAATCAATATTTTCAATAATATAATCGGATAAATCTTCTAAGTATAAAGTAGCCAAATGTTTAGCCTTATCCTGAAGGCCCATATTACCAAAGGCAAATTCCATGTCATCCAACTGATTGAATCGTGATGCTTCCGGAAGAAAATTCATGGAACATATTTGTCTTGCCAAGGTTGGCATTTTACCCTGAAGAAAAGAGATAACCAGATCGATGGTTTTGATATATTCTTCTTTCAAAGTAAAAATCCTTTGTGAGTTGTCAGAAATTGTGTGAATATCAATCTGCTTATCGAAAATTCTTTTAATACCTTCTTTAGAAAATAACTCCAGGATCACTTCAATTCCCAAATCAGTCTGATAACTTGAAATATTTTTGGTATTGAGAAAACCTTTGATGTAGGCCGTTGCCGGATATGGAGTATTAAGTTGTGTAAAAGGCGGAGTGATAAGGAGAAGGTCTTTCAACAGTAAAATTTTTGCAAAGTTAAGGTTTTCAAAATATATAATTTCAAAAAAAACCACTGATCACTCAGTGGTTTCCTATTTATAATTTTTAAATTTCTTTGAAACTTAAACCTTGCTCAGCCAGCAGTTTTTGTTCCTGATCTTTATAGTGACCGCTTACGAGTTTGTCATGAATAGCTTCAAAAGCAGCAAGCGTTTCATTAATTTCAGAATCCGTATGAGATGCGGTAGGAATCAATCTTAGTAGAATCATTCCTTTAGGTATTACAGGGTAAACGACTACAGATGTGAATATTCCGTAGTTTTCTCTCAAGTCTTTCACTAAGAGTGTTGCTTCTACCGGAGTTCCCTGCATCATCACCGGAGTAACGCAAGTATTCGTATCACCAATGTTGAAACCTCTTTCTTTTAAACCGCTTTGCAGTTTGTTTGTATTTTCCCAAAGTTTAGCTTTAATCTCAGGTCTTGTTCTCAGAAGTTCAAGTCTTTTTAAACCTCCGATTACCATAGGCATCGTTAGAGATTTAGCAAAAATCTGAGATCTCAAATTGAATTTCAGGTATCGGATGATTTCTTTGTCACCGGCGATAAATGCTCCGAAACCTGCCATTGATTTTGCAAAAGTAGAGAAATAAACATCAATCTGATCCTGGCAGCCTTGCTCTTCTCCAGCTCCAGCACCGGTTTTTCCCAATGTTCCGAATCCGTGTGCATCATCTACCAATAATCTGAATTTGAATCTGGATTTCAGATCGCAGATTTCTTTCAGTTTCCCCTGCTGTCCTCTCATCCCGAAAACTCCTTCCGTAATCACAAGGATGCCGCCTCCGGTTTCTTCCGCTACTTTGGTTGCTCTTTCAAGGTTTTTTTCAAGGCTGGCAATATCATTGTGTCGGTAAGTAAATCTTTTTCCGGCATGAAGTCTTACCCCGTCAACGATACATGCGTGGGAGTCTACATCATAAACGATTACGTCGTTTCTTCCGACTAGTGCATCAATGGTAGAAACCATTCCCTGGTATCCGAAGTTTAATAAATATGCAGATTCTTTCTGTACAAAATCAGCCAGTTCCTTTTCCAGTTGCAGATGCTGTTCTGTTTCCCCGGACATGGCTCTTGCGCCCATCGGGTAAAACATTCCGAATTCTGCTGCCGCTTTTGCATCGGCTTCCAGAACTTCCGGGTGATTACACATTCCAAGATAATCATTAGCACTCCAGAAAATTACTTCTCTTCCCTGGAACCTCATTCTCGGTCCGATTGGCCCTTCTAATCGAGGGAAAATAAAATACCCTTCTCCATAATCCGCAAATTGTCCAAGAGGTCCTGGATTTTCTTTTATTCTGTCAAAAATATCCAACATTTTTATTAATATTTTTAAGTAAAAAAGCCTTTTATGATTACAAAAGGCTTGATTTGTATAAATTGTTTGTCTGTTACTTTATGAATTCCGTTTTAAAAACTTCATCGTAGTTGTGAACGCAGTTGTTGATAAAACCTTGTTCCTCCATCCATTTGTCACTGTATACCTTTGTGATGTATCTTGAGCCGTGATCCGGATAGATAAGTACCACTACATCATTTTCTGAGAATTCGTGAGATTGTGCGTACTGAATAAGAGCCTGTGTCACCGCTCCGGTCGTATAACCGCCCATGATAGCTTCTTTTAAAGCAATTTCACGGGTTCTGTAGGCAGACATCTCATCATTTACCCTTACAAATTCATCGACTTTATCAAAAAGAAGGGCAGAAGGGATAAGATTTTTTCCCATTCCTTCAATCTGATAAGGATGAACATCTTCCTTGTGGATCTCTCCGGTTTCATGATAGCTTTTGAGAATAGATCCGTCTGCATCTACCCCTATAATTTTAATATCAGGATTTTTCTCTTTCAGGAATTTTGCGGAGCCGGATAATGTTCCACCGGTTCCCGTACATGCAAAAAGATGAGTAACTTTACCTTGCGTCTGCTCCCATATTTCTGGGCCGGTGCTCTGGTAGTGGGCGTCCACATTCAGTTCATTAAAATATTGATTGATATAAATGGAATTTGGTGTTTCCAGGGCAATTCTTTTCGCCACTTCATAATAAGATCTCGGATCGTTCGCCGGTACATTCGCCGGGCAGATATAAACGGTAGCGCCAAGGGCCTTTAGATAGGCGATTTTTTCCGGCTTTGTTTTGTCACTTACAGCAAGAATACATTTGTATCCTTTGATAATGCAAACCATTGCAATTGAAAATCCTGTATTCCCGGAAGTAGTTTCTACAACTACCGAATCTTCTCTTAATAAACCTTTTTTTTCAGCGTTTTCTATAATATGAAGTGCGATTCTGTCTTTAGTGGAATGTCCAGGATTATATGATTCTAACTTGGCGTAAACGGTTGCAGGAATATCTTTCGTCACAGTGTTAAGCTTCACCATAGGAGTATTTCCTATTAGGCCAAGTATATTATCGTAAACATTACTCATTATTTGTTATTTTTCAATAAAAATCTGTCGGCAAAAATACAAAAAAATAAATTTATTTCTAAACTTTTGTTTTGATTTCTAACCTCTAAAATAGATAAAAATTATTTCTCAGTCACTATCCAAAGATGAAAGTTTTCAAAAAGTGAGCCAAAACCTTTAAATTTTGTTAAAAACCCTCTAAAATCATATAAAAGCATTATTTTCGCGTAATTGATTTAATACTATGAAAAATTGGGCTTTCAGGCAATGGAACACCGTTCTCGGATGGGTGATTTTCGCCATTGCATTTATTACGTACTTGTCCACCATAGAACCGAATTTCAGTTTCTGGGATTGTGGCGAGTACATTTCCTCGGCGGTAAAACTTGAAGTAACGCATGCTCCGGGAGCGGCTTTATTCCAGATTGTGGGTGCTGTGGCAGCCATTTTTGCTTTAGGGAAAGGCGAAAATTATTCTATCGTGATCAACGCGATGTCCGCATTGTTCAGTGCATTTACGATTTTGTTCTTGTTTTGGACGATTACACATTTCGTAAGAAGACTTTTAAACAAAGATTTTGATGATATTACCAAACATCAGGAAATTTCTATTCTCTTTGCGGGCGTGGTAGGTGCTTTGTGCTTCACCTTCTCAGATACGTTCTGGTTTTCTGCGGTAGAAGGAGAGGTGTACTCCATGGCCTCTATGTTTATTGCACTTTTGGTCTGGCTGATCACTAAGTGGGAAAACGAATACTTGGCTGCTGATAATGAAAGGTGGATTATTTTAATTTTCTTTATTCTCGGACTTTCTGTGGGGGTTCACATGATGTGTATGCTGGCCATTCCGGCAGTGTGCCTTGTATATTATGCAAGAAAATATACGTTTACCTGGAAGAATTTCCTTTGGGCAAATGTCATTACTCTGGTGATCTTAGCTATTGTTTTTAAAGGAATTTTCCCTTTGATTATGACCATGTTCGGGAAGCTTGAGATTTTCTTTGTCAACGGATTAGGTCTTCCTTTTCATTCAGGAACTATTGTTGCGTTTATCCTGATGATCGCCATCTGCTATTTCCTGATTTCGTATACCAGAAAAATGAAAAAGAATGTATATCAGACCATTGCATTATCCGTAGTGTTCATGATGATCGGTTTTTCATGCTGGATGGTTATTCCTATAAGGGCCAATGCAAATCCTCCGATGAACCTTAACGATCCTGATAACGCCATCGGAATGCTGGATTACTATAACAGAGAACAGTATGGTGACTGGCCAACTATTTACGGACAGAATTACACGGCTTATCTTGATGCGAACGGGATTGAAAAAAATGAAGACGGAAGTTTTAAAACGCAGAAAACCGGTGAAATCTACGAAAAAGATGAAAAAACCGGCACATACAGAAAAACCGGTGACCGATTCAATTATGTATTCAATAAAGCACATGTGGGCTTTATGCCAAGGATGTTTAATGAGGATAAAGATGTGATGTCCAACTACATTTCGATGTACGGTGCACCTGATTTTACCTTTAATTATTCAAACGAGGATGTTGCAGACAGCCCTGAAGCTAAACAGATTTTTGATGAACTGAGAAAAAAATATGAAGACGGAACCATTACCGCTTCTGATTACCTCAAAGTACGTCCTTACAATCTTCTAAATGTCCAGAGACCTTCTTTAGGCCAGAATTTAGATTATTTCATCACTTTCCAGAATGGTTATTATTTTGTAAGATACCTGATGTGGAATTTTGTAGGTCGTCAGAACGACCTTGAAGGAAATATGGAAATCACAAGAGGAAACTGGATTTCCGGAATTACTTTTATCGATAATGCACTTTGGGGAAATCAGGAGAAAATGCCTGCTAAATTCAAAAATGAAAGCACGGTGAAATTCTTCTTTTTACCTCTACTTTTAGGACTTATCGGATTCTTTTTCCAATTAAACAGAGACTTCGGAAGATTCTACGCCATGCTGTCGATTTTTGTACTGATGAGTGTGGGAATTATTTTCTACACAGGAGTAAAACCTTTTGAACCGAGAGAAAGAGACTATGCGATGGTCGGCTCATTCTATGTGTTTGCGATTTGGATCGGTCTTGGCGCAGGTGCCATTCTCTGGTTCCTGCAGTCTAAAGTGAAATCGAATGCCGCCAACATTATTGCCGGTGTGGTTTTACTGGGTGTTCCTTTTATGATGGGATTCCAGAATTATAACGTACACAACAGACACAACCGGTACACTTCTTATGACTACGGATATTCTGTTCTGAAATCATTGCCTAAAAATGATATTCTTTTCGTTTACGGTGACAATGATACTTACCCGGTTTGGGCGATTCAGGAAACGGAACAATTGAGAGATGATGTGAAAGTGGTCAACTTTACCCTGGCTTCAACACCGTGGAATATTGATCAGATCAAAAGAAGAACCTACAATGCCGCACCGGTTCCGGGAGTATTGACTCACGATGATTACAGAGATGGCGTGAATGACCAGATCTATCTGATGAAAAAATCAGACTGGGAAGGGATTTTCTCTATGCTTAAAGAACAGGGTGCTCCTGACACAGAGTTTGCCGAATTCAAAAAATACCTTACCCAGGATTCAATGACCATGAAGCAGGCTATAAGCTTCCTTAAATATTCTTCTCCGGCGAAAAACGAACTTCTTAAGATGTATTTCGGAGAGGAAAAATATGAGAAATATAATATTATCCCGGTTAATAAATTCATTCTTCCTGTTAATAAGGAAAATGCCGTAAAATCAGGAATCATCAATGCAGTAGACCTTCCGAATACAGTAAACCAGATCATGATTACGTATAAAGCCAATACGCTGTATAAAAATAACCTGATCATGCTTGATATCCTGGCCAACTTTGACTGGAAAAAGCCGATCAGCTTCTCTTCAGGAGGAATTTATGACAGCGAAAATATTTTCTATCTTGATGAATATCTTCAGTTTGACGGATTCAGTTACCGACTGATCCCGATCCACACGCCGCAGACACCGGATGGTGAAATGGGTAGAGTAGATCCTAATTCTTTATACAATGTGGTTAAGAATTTCAGGTGGGGTAATTTTAAAGACCTTAATACTCATTTTGACGAAACGGCTACTTCCAACATCATGAGCTACAGAGCGTCAGCAAGCAGAGCAGCAGCCGCTTTGGCTACCATCGGGCAGAAAGGAAAAGCTTTGGAATTGCTTGATTTGGCATCGAAAGAAATTCCTGCGGAGAAATACAACGATCCACGTTCACTAAGCTCAATGGTCTACGGATACATTGTTTCGGGACAGGAAGCCAAGGGAATTAAGCTGGCAGAAGTTCTGAAGAAAGGTATTTTTGAAGAATACGATTACTATATGAGCCTGAGCAAAGCGGATCAGAATTATCTGAGAAGACAGATCAGAACAAAACCGATGGAATATTCTTTAGTTGTTTCAGCCGTTACCGATGGTTACACAACAATCGGCAAGAAAGATAAAGCGTATGATTACCTGGTAAAATCTCTTGAACCGATCGACAAGAAATTCAACACCTTCGTTGAAAATCTTAAGGAAATGGGCAAAGAGAAAGCAATGAATGCTTCCGAAGATGTACAGAAGATCACGCCTTTCTACCAGTACCTGTTCGATGTAATGGAACCTTTCGATTCCACTTACTCTAAGGAAAAAGAAACTCAGATTACAAACGCCATTATCAAGGCAACACAATAAAATCAAAACGGGACTTCGGTTCCGTTTTTTTTATGTTGGGATTCAAAAGTTTAAATATTATATTTGCTGAATCAAAAAAGCACAATGTCTGAAATAAAAAATCAAAAAATCCCGCTGTACGCCGTATTGTTTACGGTTGTTTTTAAGCTGTTGTTTCTATGCACCCATTATATCCAGGAAGATGCATTCATTACCTGGCGGGTGGCCCAAAATCTTCTGGATTACGGAGTCGTAGGCTTTAATGGAGCAACCAGAATATCTGCTTCCACCACACATCTGTATGTTTTTATTTCCTATATTTTTAATGTGATTTTCGGGAAAGAAAATTTTATCGTCCCGCTTTTAATTTTCAATTCCATTCTTTTTACCATTGGAAGTTTTTTTCTATCACATTTGCTTCTGAAGAACATCCGGCATAAAGCAATGTTTATTTTTTTAATCGGAATTTTACCGCCGGCCATCAAAATTTCCATCCTTGGAATGGAATACGGACTCCTTTTCTTCCTGGAGATGGCATTGCTGTATTATGGTTTTCATAAAAACAAAAAATGGGCACTGATCGTTTTACCGGTTTTCATTTTATTTACCAGGATCGATACCGTTATTTTCCTGGCGATCGTTTTTCTAGTAGATATATTTTGGAATAAAAGAATAAACGGGCTGTTTATTCTTGGAGGCACATTGGGGATTTTATCAGTATTCAGTTTCAATTGGTTTTATTTCGGAGAGCTCATCAACAATACGATTGTGGCTAAAAAAGTAGCCTATGACAATCATTTTACAGTTGCCCAGCACATCGAATATTTTGCCCGTAATTTCGGGAATTTCTGGGGGATGCTGAAACTCCCCGGAAACTTCAACCCGGTGACAGTCATCGTTTTGGTTTTTGAATTGTTATGCTTCATTTATTTAATCCGCCAGGGAAATAAAAGAAATTATTTCCTCTGGATAATATTCATTTTCGGATGGGCCAAACAGCTGATCTTTATTTCCCAGAGAAGTCTTTTCGACTGGTACTACTGGGTGCCTCAGATTGTTCTTTTTGTTCCGGTGTTGGTTTTTATTTTAGAGCAGAAAGTCAGGAAGAATCTCTGGCTGGCAGTGTTCATTATTTTTTACATTTTTCCCATGCTTCTTTTCCAGACGGTACATGCTATCGCGACAGGCAATGGAGAATGGAACTACAGAAGGAATATAGGTTTATTTTTAAAGAGTTACGAAAAGGATAAAAACCAGTGGATTTTCCTTGAACCGGCCGGCTATGTTCCATATTTTTCCGGTTTGAAAACCATTGATGAAGTAGGGCTGGTAGACAAAGATGTTCAGCATGAAATTCAAAAAGATAAAGTGAATTTTCGCATCAATACCATCAGGAAAAGAAAACCGAAATATATACTTTCCTACAACGATCTGTATCAAACCAAAGATTCTGTATATTTCACAAAACATTATAAGTTAATAAAGGAATTTAGGGTTAAAAACCATCTTAAAAGCAGGTATAAGATTATTGAAAAAATTTATTTTCTGAAGCCTTCCGGATCAGATTATAATTTGTATGAAAGAATTGATTAATTTTGAATGAAATGCAATGATGTTTAAATCCAGCTAAATTTAACTCTATATAAAAATGAAATACTGTGCATTTCTTCGCGGCGTCAATGTTAATGGAACTAATATGAAAATGGCTGAAGTATGCCAGGTTTTTACAGAGGCAGGTATGAACGATGTGAAATCGGTTTTAGCTTCCGGAAACATCGTTTTTTCATCCGGTAAAAGGTCCGAAGAATTAAAGCCGATACTTGAAAAAGCCATATCGGATCATTTTTCTTATGATGCTTTTCTCTTCATAAAAACCGACAAGGAAACGAAAAGCTTCTGGTCCGGAAATCCTTTCGGGAAAAAAGATCATCTTCATTGTTATGCTTTTGTAGGAAATGACGGCATTGAAAACATTTTAATGGAAGAGTTTAAAAAAGTATTGAAAACAGAAAATGAAGAGGCTGACATCGTAAACAATATTTTCTACTGGCAGGTTCAGAAGGGAAATACTTTGGATTCGGCATTTGGAAAAATTTTAGGAAGAAAGAACCTTAAAGATCAATTGACCAGCAGGAATATCAATACTTTTGAGAAGATTTTAAAGGTATTCGAGAAGAATTAGCTCTTTTTGTTCCTGATTATCTCGCTCTCATTATCAAATATTTAAATTTTCGAATTTATAGCCTCTTTTTCTATTTACGGAGGAAAGATTTACGTAAAATAAACAGGATGTTCCAGTACCATAACTATACCATAGGGAATGCCTTTTTATGCTGAATGATAATACGTTATGCATTTCATAATAAATATAACTCACATTTTTCACCCCTATTGATTATAATCATAAAAAACAAATTTTTAAAACTCTAGTTTTGTTCTTAAGATTATTGAAATATTATAAACATCCTGATGTAAAGGATAAAAGGCAGCATTGGAAAAACTGGCGTGGTATGTATGTGGTATTTTAATTAAGGAAAATTTTAATCATTTTTTCTTTCTTTGTCTTTATCTAAAAATATTATCACAGATCCGTGGAAATATTTAATAACAAAAACAATAGCAAGAAAAACGTAATTACTACTAAAAGCAGGCCAATTTCAGAAAAGAGAAATATCAAGCATAAAAAAAGAAACTTCAAAAAAAGACGATAAGTTCTTACTGAAGCAGATGCGAAGAATGTAATGCTGAAGCTTTTAAAAAAAGCAACAGGAATTAGTAGAGATGAGAAAATATTATGAAAAACGAAAAGACTGAATTCAATTTAGAAGATGTAAACCAAAAGATTTTTGTTCAGGATGAAATTTTGGCACTGGCCAAAGAAAATTCTCCGCGTCTGTTGAGCAAATTCAGATTAGTGGATCCTGACTTTTTTAAGAAATTGTCTGATATTCAGCCGAATTTGAAAAATTCTGAACTTATTTTCTGTATTTATCTGAAGCTTAATTTAACGACAAAGGAAATTGCAACCTATACATTTGTTACTCCCAAAGCGATTCAAAACAGAAAAAACAGACTGAGAAAAAAATTGGATATTGCATCAACAGTTGATATTTATAAATGGTTTAATGAAATTTAAACCATTTTGTTCTTTTTATAACTGAAGAACAGAAGTATCCAGATCGTGGTACAACAGAATTTTCCAGTGGTTTTCGATGGCCTCCTTTTGCCATTTCTGTCTCAGTTCCATTGCTTTTCTTCCGTCAAAATCACTTTTATAGGCCAGATGATACTTTAAATAAGATTCCTGCGGCAGATCGTCCGCACCATAAAATACAATGTCGTCGTTTTCCGTGATGGTAAAAACCTGCATAAAAGGAGTGTGGCCTCCAACGACCTCGAAGTAGATTTCATTTGTGATAGATCCGCTGTCTTCCTCCATCCATACGATTTGATCGAGTTGTATAAGCTTTTCCAGCGTGTCGAAATCGAAAGAATGATTCCCACGATTGTTCAGGGCAAAATCGAGTTCGCGTTTCTGGATATAAATTTCAGCCATAGGAAATGTAGATTTAAATCCATTCTCTGTACGCGTTATCGTATTTTCAATATGATCTTTATGAAGGTGTGAAAGCAATATCTTGGTGACCTGCTCAGGCTTTACATTTTCTTTTTCCAACAGTTTGGAGATTACCGTTTTTCCGTCATCATCTTTCCAGCCTATTCCGGCATCAAGAAGAATAACATCATTTTCCGTAATGATAAGAAAGGGAGTGACAGACATTTTAATTCCCTGTATCGAAGCAGAATTTTCCTCTGTGAGTAATGTGAAATCTTTTGTTTTATTCGTGGAAAAATTTCCTTCTTTTAATGGTATGATTTTCATGATCCAAAGTTCAGGATAAATTATGTTCTATACTTAGTTTTCCGTCAATTTAAAAGATCGTTAAAACCGATAAAATTATCAATTTAATTCCTTTTGAAATAAGTATTTTTGTAAAGCAAAATTCGCAATTCTTAAATAAAATCTATGCATTTGAATTCTTCGGGCGGTATTTCACGTTCTGTGATCTGGTTGATGACTGTTATTTCCGGACTTGTTGTAGCGAATATCTATTATAACCAGCCTTTGTTGTCGCTTATTTCTGAAGATGTAAAGGTCTCAGAAGCGGCCGCCAGTAAAATTTCGGTACTCACACAGCTTGGCTATGCAGCCGGACTTTTACTGATTGTACCGCTGGGTGATAAACTTTTCCGTAAAAAGCTGATCCTTATCGATCTTCTTCTTGTATTTTTATCTTTGCTATGGATGACCTTTGCTAAAGAATTGTGGATGCTGTACACCGCCAGCTTACTTATCGGAGCAACATCGGTAATTCCCCAGCTTTTTGTTCCTATGGCCGCCGAATTATCTTCAGATAAAGAAAAATCGTCGAATATCGGGCTAGTGATGTCGGGATTGCTTCTCGGAATACTTTTATCCCGTTTCATTGGAGGAATCGTGGGAGAAATGTGGGGCTGGAGAACCATGTTCGGAGTCGCTTCAGGAATGATGATCTTCGTCTGGACAGCAGTATATTTATGGCTGCCGGAAGTTCATCCGAATTTCAGGGGGAGTTATGGAGAATTGATGAAATCTGTATTTCACCTTGCTAAGACGCAGCCCGTTTTAAGATTAGCTTCCTTTCGGGGAGCAATGGCTTTCGGATCGATGTGCGCTTTGTTTACCACCCTGGTCTTTCACATGGAAAAACCTCCTTTTAATGCCGGTTCATCGGTAGTCGGAAGTTTCGGACTGGCCGGAGCCGTTGGTGCCCTGGCTGCTGCAAGAGTGGGGAAGCTGCAGAAAATACTCGATCTCAACAGGATTATTTTGTATGCCTTGCTGGTGGTTCTGATAAGTTGGACCTTTACCTATTTTGCGGGAGAAACATACTGGGGACTGATCGTAGGTGTAATTTTGGTAGATTTGGGAGTGCAGTCGAGCCACATCATGAACCAGACCAATTATTTCCTCATCCGTTCAAGTGCCGTGAACAGGCTTAATACAGTATACATGGTATCGTATTTTATTGGCGGGTCTTTGGGAACGTGGCTGGCTTCAATCGCCTGGCAATATGCACAGTGGGGAGGCGTTTGTTTTGTCGGAGTCTCAATGGGAATTTTAGCTTTGACCGCTCATCTGATATTCAGCAGAAAGGTGAAAAATTAGATAAATTTAAATTAAAAAGAATCATATGAAAATAGAAATCTGGTCGGACGTCATGTGTCCGTTTTGTTATATCGGGAAAAATAATTTTGAAAAAGCACTCGAAAAGTTACCGTTTAAAGATAAAGTGAACGTAGAATGGAAAAGTTTCCAGCTTGATCCGACTTTAAGTCCGGACGAAACGAAAACTACTTTTGAATATTTTAAAGAGAAAAAGGGTTTTCCGGAAGCGCAGGCTAAACAGATGATCGGGCAGGTGGCAGCGATGGGGAAAACGGCAGGGATTGATTTCAATTTTGAAAAAGCCTTGATCACCAATACTTTTTCTGCACATAAACTGCTACATTTAGCTGAAAAAAACAATGTCGCCGATAAGATGGAAGAAGCGCTGTTTATTGCTCATTTTATCGAAGGGAAGAACGTGGGAGATTCTGAAACCCTTATCGCTATTGCCGGATCTTTAGGAATTGATAAAAGTGAAGCTGAAGAAGTTTTAACTTCAGAGAAATATAACGACGACGTGCAGAAGGATTTTTCGGAAGCGCGGAATCATGGTATTTCAGGAGTGCCTTTTTTTATCCTGAACGGGAAATATTCTGTGTCAGGAGCCCAGCCTGTTGAGTTTTTTGTTAATGCCCTTCAGCAGACTTATGATGAGACGGTTTCTCCCCTGAAAGACCTGTCGTCCGGCGAAAACTCCTGTGATACCGATGGTTGCAGCATTTAATTAAGTATTCACCAATTTAATAATCGATTTTTCATGATTAAAATAAATGAATTTCTTCATTTTCCTTTGGATAAAACCGTCTTTGTTTTTGCATTAGACTCTGAAGCCGGACAAGTTTTCAACGATAAAAACAAGCTGATCACCGGGATCGGAAAAGTAAATGCTGCTGTGGAGCTTACCAAAGAAATCCACCGGAGAAGACCGGAACTGATCGTCAATCTCGGTTCTGCAGGAAGCAAAGGTTTTCATAAAGGAGATGTGGTTTGCTGTACAAAATTTATCCAGCGTGATATGGACGTCAGAGGTCTTGGTTTTGGCATGTATGAGACTCCACTGTCAGGAATTCCTGCGGTCCTGGAATACGGCCTTAAGAAAGAGGGGCTTCCTGAAGGAACCTGCGGCAGCGGCGACAGTTTCGAGATGAACCATTCTGAAGGAGATTACAATATTGTAGATATGGAAGCTTATCCGCTGGCCCTTATCGCAATGAAAGAAAAGATTCCTTTTCTTTGTCTTAAATATATTTCGGATGATGCAGGAAGTGATGCCGCAGACGATTGGGCGGTACAGGTACATCTTGCGTCAGAAGCGTTTAATAAAATTTTATTTTTGTAAATCCTATGCTATTTATAGTTTTAAAAAAAGCATCCGCAGATGATCTTGAAGTCATTCAGCAGTTAGGAAAGGAAACTTTTTACGAGACGTTTTCGATGCATAATTCGGAGGAAGAGATGCAGAAATACCTGGAGGAAAGTTTCTCTTCAGAAAAAATGTCGAAAGAAATCAATACTCCGGAATCCCGGTTCTTTATTGCCTGGGAAGAGGAAAACCCGGTGGGATATCTCAAAGTGAATACCGGAAAAGCACAAACAGAGCTGCAGGACGATTTCTCCCTGGAAATTGAAAGAATCTATGTGAAAAGTTCTCACCACGGAAAAAAAGTTGGTCAGCTGTTATACGAAAAAGCCTTGGAAATTGCTTCTGAAGAAGGAAAAAAATATATCTGGTTAGGCGTTTGGGAAGAAAATAAAAGAGCCGTCAGCTTTTATAAGAAGAATGGTTTTGAAGAATTTGATAAGCATATTTTCCGGTTGGGAAGCGAGGAACAGACTGATCTGATGATGAAAAAAATTCTCGGATAATACTGCTATATTTCATAGATTTCCGCGTCGGTAAACACATAGAATCTTCCTTTTTTAGGGAGATTTTTTGTGTCAAGACCGGTAAATTCACTGAATGCCGGAAGTAAGATCTGGTTTTGTGTCACGACAAAACAGGGTAGCTTTATTTTTTTTACGGATGAATGAATCACAAATCCCGGATGGATGTGGCCTGTAATCTGGAACTTCAGCTGTTTTTTGTCAAAATCATGAATGAGGAGGAAATCATTGATCTCCAATGATTCAGATTTAAAATTTAAACATAATTTAGATTCCAGCTTTTTGGAAATTTTATCGTGGTTGCCTTCTATGAGATGAAACTGCAGCTCATTGTATTGGTTTCTCCAGGTACAGAATTCATCGACATCCGAATTGTCTCCCGCATGCAGAAGATCGCCCACCACAATGAATTTTTCAGGTTTAAAATATTCTATAAGAATGGAAAGACGCTCAAGATCGTTTTTCATGATCTGATTGGCCAGGGCAATCCCGTTTTTCCGGAAATGTGCCGTCTTTCCTATGTGTAGATCTGATAAGATAAGGGCTTTTTCCTCTCTCCAGAATAAAGCCCTTTGATTCGTAAGGATAAAGTTTTGTTGGCCGACCTGTATACTTTTTGTCTGTACATTCATTCCTTGTAAAGTATTTAAAGGGAACTTTTTATATTGGCTTCCGCATTTTTCCTGATTCTTTTGGCAGATAGATTAAGGAATCTTTTAACGAGAAACAAAGCAGAGATCGTTAATCCCAGCCCCAGTGCAATCCACATCCCGAAAGCGCCCATCGCCAGCGTCACACAAAGAAAATATCCCAATGGAATAGTAATCACCCAATACGCAATAAATGTATAAATGGAAGGAATTTTTACATCCTGCATCCCTCTCAGAGTACCCAAAGCCGTTACCTGAATACCGTCCGAAAGCTGGAATAATGCTGCAATAATCATTAATTTCGCAGCCAGTGTAATGACTTCAACTTCTTCTTTTTTGGTGAAAAAGGTCGGAAGAATATTTCTTCCTAAAATAAATATAACGCCGCAAATCGCCATAAAAATGAAAGCGATCTTCAGGTTGTTGATCCCCACTTTCCTCAGCTCCGTAAAATTCTGTTCACCAAGCTTTCTTCCGATCATCACCGTGGAAGCCACACTGAACCCGATGCATAAATTAAAGGTGAAAGAAGCCATGCTCAGGGCGATCTGATGGGAAGCAATATCATGGGCAGAGATCAGTCCGCAGATGAAAGCGGCACCGGCAAAAGCTGTTACTTCGAAGAACATCTGCAGTGCTGTAGGCAAGCCCAATCGTACCATTTTGTCAAACATCTTCCTGGAGAAAACTTCGATCTTTAAAGAAAAATCTTTAATGTAACGCCTCGTCTGATGTTGTTTTAAAAGAACAAAATAAAGAAAAACCACCATGAAAATTCTGGCAATAAGACTCGCAAGGGCAGAACCTTTCACACCCATCGGCGGAATTCCGAAAAGCCCTTTTATAAAAACATAATTCAGTACAATGTTGATGACATTGGCAATAATGGTCGCCTTGGTAACCCCAATAGTGTACGAAAGCCCCTCAGAAACTTCCCGAAGCGTCTGAAATGCCATGAAAGGAATAATGCTAATGGCCATGACCGTAAGGAAATCCACTGTATCCGGAACGATTTTACCAGGCTGCCCCGAATGATAGAGCAGCGGCATCCCTAAAAGCAGAACGGTCATTAAAACAACCCCCACGGTCATATTGATCACAAAGCCATGACTGAAAACGGAATTGATCGTCTGATGATCATTCTGGGAATGGGCTTGCGAAACCAGTGGCGGAATCGCAAAAGAAAATCCCAGAGCGAGAACAAACATTGAGAAAAATACAGCATTTCCCAATGAAACCGATGCCAGTGCATCGGCACCCAGCAATTTCCCTACGATGATATTGTCGAAAAGATTTACCGAAACCTGCCCGACCTGTGTCAGCATGACGGGAAGGGCCAGTGTAAGGCATTCTTTTGTATAGTTTTTGTCTAAAAAGTTCATAATTATTGATGGCTCATATAGTTTTATTCAAAAAAAATTGCAGTAACATGTGATACTGCAATTTTATAATTTTATCTAAAGTAATGCTTACATTATTTCCTTACAAAATTTGCAACGTCTTCAGCAGAAATGGTGTTTCCTCCTAAAATGATTAATCTTTCCACAACGTTTCTCAACTCTCTGATGTTTCCTGTCCAGGAAAGTGCCTTTAAAGCATCGATGGCTTTATCATCAAATTTTTTCAGAGCGGTTCCGTGTTCATCAGAGATGATTCCTGCAAAATGTTCAACCAAAGATCTGATGTCTTCTTTTCTTTCATCCAATGGCGGAACGTAAATCTCGATCACCGAAAGTCTGTGATAAAGGTCTTCACGGAATCTTCCGGCTTCGATTTCTTTCTGCATATTTTTATTGGTAGCTGCAAGAACTCTCACATCAACCTTTATTTCTTTGTCGCTTCCTACAGGGGATACTTTACTTTCCTGCAGTGCTCTCAGAACTTTTGCCTGTGCTATAAGGCTCATATCACCGATCTCATCAAGGAAAATGGTACCACCGTTGGCCTGTTCGAATTTCCCCTGTTTATCCTTGATTGCTCCTGTAAAAGAACCTTTCACGTGTCCGAATAATTCAGATTCAATAAGTTCGGAAGGAATGGCGGCACAGTTTACTTCCACCATCGGGCCTCTTGCTCTTTCACTTTGATTGTGGATGGCGTGCGCTACAAGCTCTTTTCCGGCACCGTTCGGTCCTGTGATCAAAACCCTTGCATCAGAAACGGCCACTTTCTCGATCATATCCTGAATTTTCTTTAAACCCGCCGATTCGCCGATCATCTGGTATTTCTTATTTACCTTTTTCTTCAGCGTTTTGTTTTCGGTCTGAAGATTTTTGTTCTCTTTCTTCAGGCTTTCTTTAGCCAGAGCATTTTTTACACTGGTAATCAATCTGTTGATATCGATAGGTTTGGAGATGAAATCATAGGCTCCGTCTCTGAGACAGGAAACTGCAGAATCAATATCTGCGTGTCCGGAGATCATGATAAAAGTGGATTCCGGCTTTATTAATAAACTTTGTTTTAAAAGTTCGGTTCCTGAAAGTTTAGGCATTTTGATATCTGAAATCACCAGAGCGAAATCTTCTTTTTCTACCTGCTTGTAACCTTCAAGGCCATCTTCGGCAATTACAAATTCATAGTCGTTAAGTTCATCGGAAAGGATACTTTGGAGTACTCCTGAGATTGCTTTTTCGTCTTCTACAATAAGGATTTTTTGCATAGTTGCAAATTTAAATTTTTTGATTGAATTATTAGCAAAAACTATACCTAATCGTCTATTTTGAATAATCTCTTATGCCGAAAATTGCCGATCCTACGCGTACGGAGGTCGCCCCGCATTCAATGGCAATGGGGAAGTCGTCACTCATCCCCATGGATAACGTTTGCAAAGTATTTTGTTGATTTAATTCGTCAAAAAGAGCTTTAAGGTTTAAAAATTCCTTTTTTATCTGGTTTTCCTGGTCGGTAAAAGTGGCCATTCCCATCAAACCCGTGATGCTGATGTTCGGAAATTCGCCGTTAAGGTACTTTTGGTAGAGTTCTTTGGCTTCCTGAAATTCCAGGCCAAACTTGGTTTCTTCTTCCGCAATTTTTACCTGGAGGAGCACTTTGATTTTTCGCTGGTGCTTTCCTGCTTCTTTATTGATTTCCCGGATCAGTTTTTCCGAATCGGCACTTTGAATGGTGTCGATAAATTCAGCAATATATTTTACTTTATTGGTTTGCAGGTGCCCGATGAGGTGCCACTCGATATCTTTCGGCAGGAGCGGATATTTCTCGGTAAGTTCCTGGACTTTATTTTCGCCGAAAACCCTTTGTCCGAGATCATAGACCTCCTGAATGGCAGAAACCGGATGTGTTTTGGAAACAGCTACCAACTGAACGCCGGCCGGCAGCTGCTCTTTTATAGTTTTATAATTTTCCTGAATGCTCATACCTGCAAATTTCTGAAATTTAAATTAAAATATCATCGGATCCCAGAAATTTTCGCGGATGGTTCTTCGTCAAAAATATTTAGTTCAGAACCTCATTGATTCCCGGATATTCCGATATTTTTCTGAAGACAAAGCGGTTGCTTTTCTGCAGTTTTTCAATGAAAAGATCCAGTTCATTGATGGAGTCACTATCCGTTAAATATTGATCATGGGTAAGAAAAACGAGGTGTCTTGATGTTTTTTCAAGATCATTGAAGAAAATGCTGTCTACTTTTTTCAGCATGGCTTCATGGTTTCCTTTCAATTCCATTTTCTGGGTGGGTTTCCATTCGAGATCCCATCCCACGACTTTGTAGCCTGCGTTTTTAAGACTGTTTGCTGCTTCGGCAGAACTTTTAAGATCAGTAACGGTAATGTTGTTGAGTCGCCATATATTTCTTCCCGGCGTTCTTGCGATTTTATCATACAATTTCAGGCTGTCTTTAGCCGTATCAAAATCACGAACTACGGCCACCGGGTTTTTATAAAAATCGGTGTATTTATTGTGGGCGTGGCTAAAGCTATGGTTGGCAAGCTCTATAAGTTTATCTTCTCTTAGGAGCTGAAGATCTTCCTGCTGTTTTTTACTTCCGTATGCATGTTTTCCTACGATAAAGGCGGTAGCGCAGATATTCCTTTTATGTAATATTCTGAGGAGGTTTTCTGTTCCGCGGTTGGGGCCGTCATCAAAGGTAAGATAAATGACTCTTTTGTCGGAAGGACCATGTTCATCAATTATTTTGGGGACATTTTTTGCGACGGGATGGGCTTTCGGAATCGTTTTTCCTGATTCTTTTCTGTCGTTGTTCTGTCGGCAGCTGTTACATAATATTAAAGTTGCACTCATCAATGCAAGCATCCCTGGAAAGATCCGGCGTCCGGACTTTTCCCCAAAGTTTAATGTCATAAAATTAAATGGAATTAAATGTTAAAAACTGTTAATTATTCAGAATATTTCATAACAAAAAATATGCCCTGTTTTGTTAAATTCTGCTTTTTAATTTTATTTTAATAAAAAACTTTTGAACTGGTTTTATTTAAGGATATCCTTTAAGAATACTGCATTTTTAATGGCGGAAGTCCCCCAGGTATTGTTGAAAAATATAAAAGCTTTATGTTGCGATTTTGTTATCGCTTCTGTTAAATTTTCAAGGAATTCATGACTGTATTCAGATTTATAGAGCACCGGTTTTCCGTGAAGCCGGTAGTACAGTATATCGTGATGATTGATGATAACGTCTTCAGGAAGATTTCCGGGGAAACTGACTCCTGAAAAAACAATATTGTTTTCTTTCAGCATGCTAAAAATCTTTACGTCCCACCACGATTCATGTCTGAATTCAATGACATTTAAGTAGTGATGATCGATATTGTTGATAATATAGTCGATATTTTCCTGGCTCTTCCTGAATGATGGAGGAAACTGGTAAAGAAATCCTGAAAGCTTTTCTTTCAGATGGGAATGGATATGTTCACAAAAGGCCTGAATTTCTTCTTTGCATTCCTTCATCCTTTTTTCATGGGAAATCACTCTGGGAATTTTGATGAAAAATCTGAAATGATCAGGAGTTTCATCTGTCCATTTGATGAGCGTTTTTGCAGTAGGTTTTCTGTAAAATGTCGAATTAATCTCTACACAGTTGAATTCCCGGGCATATAAGGTCAGAAAGTCTTTACTTTTGACATCCTCGGGATATAGTGATCCTTTCCAGTCGTTATTGTAAAAACCTGAGCATCCAATGTATAGATTTTGCTTTTTCATATTCCGGGTATAATTTTTCTCACAGATTTAGCAGTTGCCGTCGATTTTCATCATTAAAAATTTTCGAAAACATGGGGCTGATCTTCTAAACTTGCAAAAAATTGAAAATTACTTTTTATTTAAATCAACAGAATTCAACCGCAGTGAGTTTAAGATCACGGAAAGCGAGCTCACACTCATTGCCGCTGCTGCTATCATGGGGGAAAGCAGTATTCCAAAGAACGGATACAATAATCCTGCCGCGACCGGAACGCCCAGAACATTATAAATGAAGGCAAAAAATAAATTTTCCTTAATATTCTTAAGCAGTTTTTCACTTAGCAATCTGCATTTTGCTACGCCCGAGATATCACCTTTCAATAAAGTGATTTCGGCGCTTTCAATGGCGACATCGGTTCCTGTTCCCATGGCAATTCCTATATTGGCCTGTGCCAGAGCAGGGGAGTCGTTGATACCGTCGCCCGTCATGGCTACGATTTTTCCCTGTTGCTGTAATCTTTTGACTTCCTGTAATTTGTCTTCCGGTTTGCAGTTTGCTTTAAAACTTGTAATTCCAAGCTCGTCTGCAACTGCTTTGGCCGTGTGCTCATTGTCTCCTGTCATCATGATGACCTGAACTCCTTCACTTGTTAATTGCCGGATGGCTTGTTTAGCATTTTCTTTAATTTTATCGGTAAAACTGATGAAACCCAACACCTTTTTATCCTCACCTACAAAAGAAACCGTATGAGCTTTCGACTGTATTTCAGAAGCTTTCTTTTTAAGATTGCCAGGAATTGAAATGTTGTCAGTGGCCAGAAGGCTTTCGTTTCCGATGTAGACTTTTTTTCCGTTGATGTTTCCCACAACTCCTTTGCCTGAAATATTTTCAAATTTTTCTACTTTTTCAGGTTTAATATTTTCTGCTTTTGCTTTCCTGATGACCGCATTCGATAAAGGGTGTTCGGAATTCTGATTCAAAGCATAGGCTATTTTTAAAATTAAATTTTCATCACTTGCGGCGGTTTCTATATGTTCGACAGACGGCTTTCCTTCAGTTAAAGTTCCCGTTTTATCAGTAATTAAAACATTGACTTTATTCATCTGTTCCAAAGCCTCGGCATTTTTAATCAAGATACCGTTTTTGGCACCTTTACCGATTCCTACCATTAAAGACATGGGCGTGGCAAGGCCTAAGGCGCAGGGACACGCAACAATTAAAACGGCAACAGCATTAACGAAAGCAAAAAGACTTTTCTTTCCCTCCGGACCGAAAAACTGCCAGAGTACAAAGGTAAGAACAGCTGCCAAAATTACCGCAGGAACAAATATTTTTGAAACTTTATCCGTTAATTTCTGAATAGGTGCTTTGCTTCTGCTGGCTTCATTGACCATCTTTATAATTTGGGATAAAAGCGTTTCGTCACCCACTTTTTCCGCTTTCATGATAAAAACCTGATTTCCGTTAATGGTTCCTGACGACACCTTATCATCTGCATTTTTCTCAACCGGAACCGGCTCTCCCGTGATCATGCTTTCGTCGATGTAAGAACTTCCTTCGGTTATTTTTCCGTCGACAGGTATTTTCTCTCCCGGCTTTACTTTTAGCAGATCACCGATTTTTACTTTAGACAGAAGTACTTTTTTCTCTTCTCCATTCACCATAAGGTTGGCTTCATCGGGAGAAAGATTGATAAGTTCGCGGATGGCATTTCCTGTTTTTTTGTGTGCCGCAGCCTCCATCAGTTGTCCTAAAATAACCAATGTTAAAATAACACAGACCGCTTCAAAATACAACGGACTTTCATGATTGTGACCCCGGATTTCATGAGGAATGGCATTCGGGAAAATAAGAGCAACGGTACTGAAAATAAATGCAGCAGCAACTCCCAGGGCAATAAGGCTGAACATATTGAGGTTCCAGGTTTTGAATGAAACCCAGCCTCTCTTCATAAGAAACCATCCTGAATAAAACAGTACAGGTAGTGTCAGTGCCAACTCAATAATGCCCTGAATCTGATGTGAAAACGGAAAATCGATAAACATTCCGCCCATTGAAAGAATAAAAACAGGAACAGTGAAAATCAGGGAAACAGCGAATTTTCTTTTGAGAATTTTATAGGTTTCGTCTTCTTCATGGTCTTGTTTCTCAGGTATTTTTACAAGGTCCATTCCACAGATCGGGCAGTCTCCCGGCTCATCACGGATAATTTCAGGATGCATGGGGCAGGTGTACTGTGCGGTCTTTTTTTCAGGATATTTCACAAGATCCATCCCGCAGACAGGGCATCCGACATTGGAATCATAGACTTTATCTCCCTCACAGAACATCGGGCAGTAATATTTTCCGGCCATCTCTTCCGTTACTTTCGGAACTTCATGAGGGTGCTGATGTGAAGCGGGATGAGAATGACTTTCTGTATTTTTTACAAGTTCTTCTGTAATTTCGTTCAAATGCATATGGCAAACCGGGCAATCTCCTTTTTCAGGGTAGATTTTATCACCTTCACAGAACATCGGACAGTAATATTTTCCGATATTATCTTTAAAGTTTTCCGGAAGATGATCGGAAGAATAGGCCGGTTTATAAGCCGGGTCTTTCGCATGTTTTTCTTCGATCGGCACTAAGTACATATTGCAGACGGGGCACCTTTTACCCTGCTGGAAGTACACTTTATCACCTTCACATTCCATCGGGCAGTAATATACGGAAGACGGGGAAACCCTGTCCTGTGGCTTTATGAAAGCCGTGTCATGAGTTGCCGGATCCTCGAGTTTGTAATTTCCGATTTCCTGGAGTGATTTATTTAAAGCATTCAATTCTATTTCCCTGTCGGAAATAATGGTTGCCGTGTTTTTTTCTAAATTGATTTCGGCCTTAATGCCTTCCAGGCTATTGAGCTTTTCACTGATTTTTTTCTGACAGCCGGAACAGGTCATTCCGAGAATTTTATACTGATGTTCCATGATCCTTCTAATTATACTACAAATCTCCAAAATGTATTCCGAAGGCTGTTATACATTTAAGGATAATATGTATAAAATTTGGCATCTTTTCTTGGTTTGAGAGTTTTTAGAGTTAGAGTGTAAGAGAGTTGGGAAGTAATAAACTATTGATTCTGATTCGTTAATGATGATCCTTTCTGATTAAGAGATTTCGTTCCGGTATGCTTAATTTTTTGATTTAAAAATACTTCTCGTTCTAAATCATTCGTCATTAAAGCTCTTATGCGCTAAAAACTCTCATACTCTCTAACTCTATTACCCTCCAATCTGATCCAGGGGTTTTCTGTTATGAATTTTAATCTTTTTAAATTCGGTAGGTGTAAACCCGGTGACATTGCGGAATTGGGAAGATAAATGCTGAACGCTCCTGTAGCCCAGTTTTCCGGCAATTTCTGTTAAGGTAAATTCATTATAAAGAAGAAGCTCTTTTACTTTTTCAATTTTCTGAAGGATAAAAAACTGCTCCAAAGTAAGATTTTCATTTTGGGAAAACGTTTTGGAAAGAATGCTGTAATCTTTATGTAAGCTTTTGCTTAAAAAATCGGAGAGCAGGAAATCTTCTTCAATATCCAGTTCGCTGATTTTTAATATGATCAGGTTCTTGATCTTTTCAATAAGCTGATGTGAAGAATCCTTAATTCTCTCAAATCCCGTCTCTTCCAGGAGTCTTTCAAGCATCTTGAGCTTTTCTTCACTTACTTCATTTTCCGTTTCTGCTTCACCCAGGCTGATATTCCTGACCTCTATTTTGGTTTCGTTAAAAATATGGGAAACGGCCGCAATACACCTTCCGCATACCATATTTTTTATGAAAATTTTCATTGCTGTTTCTGGTTGTTTAAGCGGTCTTTTACAAACTCAACTTGGGTCTTTCCGTGAGGCGCAGGATTTCCCTGTTCATCAAGATTTACCATTACTATTTTTTCTACGGTAATGATGGTCTGGTGGGTCATTTTGTTTCTTACGTCGCATCTCAGGGTCAGAGAAGTTGATCCGAAAGAAGAAACTTCGATCCCGATCTCAATAATGTCACCTTGTTTTGCGGAGCTTACGAAATTGATTTCTGAAATAAATTTTGTGACCACTTTTTTGTTCTCCAGCTGAATAACCGCATATAAAGCAGCTTCCTCATCGATCCACTGCAAAAGTCTGCCTCCGAATAATGACTGGTTTGGATTAAGATCCTCGGGTTTTACCCATTTTCTTGTATGATAGTTCATAATTCTAACTGTTTCCGGTACAAATTTAAGATTTAAAACCGGCATCTTCAAGTCATTTGAATTTAGAATCAGAAACAGGATTATTTATTGGGTCAATGATCTTGACTAAAGAACAAATAATGATGTTAAAAATTCTTACAAATTTGAAAATAATTATGGTTTTAATAAATATTCATAAATATTTGATGATGAATTAATACTTTTTAACAAAATTATCTTTTGATTGAAAATTTTAATAAAAAAAATTGAAAAAACGTTTTGATATGAAATTATTAATCGTATCTTGCACCTGTCTTATATCTGGAATCAATATTTGTTCATTCTTTATGTTGTTTTTCTTTTATAAACCAAATCATTTTTAACATTTTTAATTTTTTTATTCAGATGAACATTTTTGTTTCAAACATCAATTACGCAACTAAAGACTATGAGTTGCAAGATCTATTTTCAGAATTTGGAGAAGTTTCTTCAGTAAAAATCATTACAGACAAAGAAACTGGACGTTCTAGAGGTTTCGGTTTCATCGAAATGGAAGACGCTGAAGGTCAGCAGGCTGTTGATGCTCTTAATCAGAAAGAATTCAACGGAAAAACACTTAATGTTTCTGAGGCTAAACCAAGAGAGGAAAAGCCAAGAAGAACTTTCGGTAACAGCGCTGGTGGAAACAGAGGCGGTGGTTTCGGAGGAGGCAACAGAAGCGGCGGTGGTTACGGAGGTAACAACAGAAGCGGCGGCGGTTACGGCGGTGGAGATCGTGGCGGAAACGGCGGCGGCGGAAAACGTTGGTAAAAAATACGAGCGGCTTCAATTTGAAGCCGCTTTTTTTATGACTGAAAGCAGAAATTATTCCTACTCTTTCTTTTTTTTCTTCTTTTTATCCTTGCTCTTCTTTTTATCTTTTTTGGGATTAAGAATTTCATTTACATATTCAAAATCCGGCGTTTTCTTTTGTACCGGCGCTATATCAATATTGAAATCTTTAAGATCTTGTACCGAAACCAGGTTTTCATCGATCATGAATTTTAAAATTTCTTTTCCGGATCCATTGAAAAAATGATCAGCAAGTTCGGATAATAAGAATTTCCTGTATTCTTCAAAAGGAACTCCAACATGATACCTGAATATCCTTCCTTCTTTTTCCGTTGACAAATATCCCTTTTCAGCCAGTATTTTCAGATAGGTGGAAACCGTATTCTGATGAGGTTTCGGATCCGGATGCTGCTTCATGATGTCTTTCAGATAAAATGACCCGAGTTTCCACAATAGTTTCATGAGATTTTCTTCCGCAGATGTAAGATGGTTTATTTTCATATAAAATTCTTAGTGTTGAAACTGAATGTTGCAATAAAGATATAGAAAAGATACCACAAAAGCAATTCCGGCGCCCATCAGAACTTCTTTTGGCGTATGCCTCTTTAAAATAATCCTTGTGATGCCTACAAGAATGGCAATGATCATCCACAGCAGTCCCATCCATTTATCCATGGCAAAAAACAGAGTGGCAACAAATAGGTTAAAAGCCGTGTGCATGGAACTTTTAATGAAATAATTACTGATCTGCATCACAAAAAGCAAAACAAGAATAAAAAGCATGACAAAATCGACATAACCGTTTCTGAAATAATTAAAAAGAAGATAAGAAATAACACATGCTGCAATAAAGAAATATAAACTTTTCCTTTGCCGGCGATTGGAAACATCCATATTGGTATATCTTCCGGTTTTTACGTTCCAAGTAATCCAGATGATGATCGGTAAGATAATCATCAGTAATATCGGAACAAAATAAAGCAGGGAAATATGCAGCGAGTAATTTTTTATACTCATATAAATAAAAAAGATGACCAGGGAAATCAGCGGATTGAAAAAATCGGATATAATTCTTGAGGTTTTATGAACAAATGAAGGCTGTTTTTCTTCCATAATTAAGTTTGAAGGTGTAAATATAATATTATAACCAAAAAACAATAGGCAGGTATACAATAAAAACAAAGTTTTTTTTATAATTTTGCTCAACTATTTCATAATAAATAAGCAAGAGCTCAACACATGAAAGAATTTTCTAAAGAGGTATACCTGAAGTGGTATGAAGATATGACAATGTGGAGAAGGTTTGAAGACAAATGCCGTTCTCTTTATCTAAAACAAAAAATCAGAGGTTTTTTACATTTGTACAACGGTCAGGAAGCTATTCCTGCAGGGTTTACCCATGCAATGGATTTAACTAAAGATAGTATGATCACTGCTTACAGATGCCACATCCATCCTATGGCGATGGGAGTAGATCCGAAAAGAATTATGGCTGAACTTTGTGGCAAAGCTACAGGTACGTCTGGAGGTATGGGTGGATCTATGCACATTTTCAGCAAAGAGCACAGGTTTTACGGTGGTCACGGTATCGTGGGAGGACAAATTCCTTTGGGAGCCGGAATCGCTTTTGCCGACCAATATTTCGACAGAAAAGCAGTGAATATCTGTTTCTTCGGGGATGGAGCTGCCAGACAAGGTTCGTTACATGAAACGTTTAACATGGCCATGAACTGGAAACTTCCGGTAGTTTTCGTTGTGGAAAACAACCAGTATGCGATGGGAACTTCTGTTAAAAGAACAGCCAATCACGAAGATATCTATAAATTAGGTCTTGGATACGAAATGCCTTGTCTTGCCGTAGATGCCATGGATCCTGAAAAAGTAGCCGAAGCGGCTTACGAAGCTATTGAAAGAGCGAGAAGAGGAGACGGGCCAACTTTCATTGAAGCCAGAACTTACCGTTACAGAGGACACTCAATGTCTGATGCGGAACCTTACAGATCTAAGGAAGAAGTTGCGGTACACAAAAACGATGACCCGATTGAATTAATCAGACAGAGAATTCTGGCTAATAATTGGGCTACGGAAGAAGAACTGGAAGCAACGGATAACAAATCGAGAGAATTCGTGGAAGAATGCATCGAATTTATGGAGAATTCACCATATCCTGATGCAGAAAAAATCTATGAGTATGTGTATGCTCAGGAAGATTATCCATTCCTAGACAAATTAGAAAACTAAAAGATAATAAGTCAATTTGAAAGTTTGAAAATTTGAAAATGATTTATTATCCATATCTTTTTTAATTTTCAAATAAACAAATTACCAAATTTTCAAATTAAAATAAATTATGGCAGAAGTAATTACAATGCCACGTCTTTCCGATACGATGACGGAAGGTAAGGTGGCAAAATGGCATAAAAAAGTAGGAGATAAAGTAAAAGAAGGAGATATTTTAGCAGAAATCGAAACCGATAAAGCGGTTCAGGATTTTGAGTCTGAAGTAGAAGGAACCCTTTTATATGTAGGAGTAGAAGAGGGCGGTGCAGCCGCTGTTGATTCTGTTTTGGCCATTATCGGAAATGAAGGAGAGGATATCTCAGGATTAACCGGTGGCGAAGCTCCCAAATCCAATGATTCTGAAGAGAAAAAAGTGGATGAAGACCACAAAACAGAAAATAATGCTACCAGTATAGAGCAGACCAACACTGAAGTTCCCGCGGGAGTGGAAGTAATTACCATGCCAAGACTTTCCGACACTATGACGGAAGGTAAAGTAGCGAAATGGCATAAAAATGTTGGAGACACCGTAAAAGAGGGTGATCTTCTTGCAGAAATCGAAACCGATAAAGCCGTTCAGGATTTTGAATCTGAATTCAACGGAGTTTTGCTGAAGCAGGGGGTTGAAGAAGGCGGTGCTGCGCCTGTTGATTCAGTGTTAGCGATCATCGGGCCTGAAGGTACAGACGTTTCAGGAGTTGGTGCTCCAAAAGCAGCTGCATCATCTTCAGAAAAACCTGCTGAGCAGAAAACAGAATCCAAAGAAGAAGAAAAAGCTGCTCCGGCTGCCAATGCTTCTTCTTCAGACAGAGTTGCAATCTCGCCTTTAGCCAAGAAAATGGCTCAGGACAAAGGGGTAGATATCAACAGTATCCAGGGTTCAGGTGAAAACGGAAGAATCGTTAAAAAAGATATTGAAAATTATCAGCCTTCTGCGGCTAAGCCAGCTGCTGCTTCGGCCCCGTCGGCAAGTCCTGCTGCTCAGGTGGCATTAAGTTTTGTTCAGGGTGAAGATACGGAAACCCAGAACTCGCAGGTAAGAAATGTGATCGCAAAACGTCTTTCCGAAAGTAAATTCTCTGCGCCTCACTATTATCTGATGGTAGAAATCAATATGGATAAAGCGATTGAGGCCAGAAAAGAAATCAACTCTTTACCGGATACCAAAATTTCTTTCAACGATATGATCATCAAGGCAACGGCTGTTGCATTGAGAAAGCATCCGCAGGTGAATTCAAGCTGGGCAGGGGATAAAATCATCCACAGAGGGAATATCAACATCGGGGTGGCAGTAGCTATTCCTGACGGACTGGTTGTTCCTGTACTTAAAAATACAGACCAGATGAACTATACGCAGATTTCTGCAGCGGTGAAGGATATGGCCGGAAGAGCGAAAAACAAAGGGCTTAAAGCCAATGAAATGGAAGGTTCTACTTTCTCAATTTCCAATCTGGGAATGTTCGGTATCGAAACCTTTACCAGCATCATCAACCAGCCAAATTCTGCCATTCTTTCCGTAGGTGCCATCATCGAGAAACCGATAGTGAAAAACGGACAGATTGTAGTCGGAAACATCATGAAGCTTTCATTGGCTTGTGACCACAGAGTGGTAGATGGTGCTACGGGAGCTCAGTTCCTGCAGACTTTAAAAACATACTTAGAAAATCCTTTGACTTTGTTACTGTAATTTTATATTTATGTTTAAATCATATAAAAGGGTTTACCGCATGCTGGTGAACCCTTTTTTTAAATGGAATTTAAGCTAATTTTAATCATGCCTTTTTGGTTTTAGAATGATGATTGCTATATTTAGTACATGAATTTAAAAACTCTAAAATTAGACAAGCAGAATATTTTTCTTTTATTATTGATAATGATGGTCATTGCCGGAAAAGTGATACCATTTCAGGATAAGTACAATCAATATTTTAATTTATCAGGTTTTATAGATTGGGGCATTGCAGCCATTTTCTTACTGTACGGCTTAAAGCTCAATATTAAGGAGATTGTAAAAGATATTTCCAACTGGAAGCTGCATCTTTTAATACAGTGCGGAACTTTTATCATATTTCCTCTGCTTGTTTTTTGCTTTTATCCGCTTGTCAAAGACACTTCGTACTATGTAACGTGGCTTTCTATATTTTTCCTGGCCAGCCTGCCTTCTACGGTATCATCATCCGTGGTTATGGTCTCTATAGCAAAAGGAAATGTAACTTCTGCGATCTTCAATGCATCCGTTTCCGGAATTATCGGAATTGTAATGACACCTTTATTAATGAGCTTTTTTGTTCAGCCGGACCAGGAGAATATTAATAATTCTGAAATTATCCAGCAGCTTTTGATCAAAGTTTTGCTTCCGATTATTTTAGGATTACTTCTGAATCCATTGTTAAAAAATGTTGTGACCAGGTACAGCAAAATTATCGCGGAATTCGACAAAATGATCATTCTTTTAATTGTCTATGAAAGTTTTTCTGAGGCTTTCACCCAAAATGTTTTTGCTTCAGTTCCTCTGGTCGTTTTTATCATTATTGCATCCGGTATTGTCGTACTGTTTTTCTCAGTATACGAAATTCTGAAGCTGATTTCTAAAAAATTAAATTTTAAAAGAGAAGATGTTATTACGGCCACATTCTGCGGATCAAAAAAATCGCTCGTTCACGGAAGTCTCTTCGTAATGGTCCTCGGTATCGCTGAAGATCAGAAAGTACTGTTTCTGCTTCCGGTCATGATTTATCACAGTTTCCAATTGTTTTATGTAAGCTGGCTCGCCAGCAGAATTGAAAAAAAGGCTCAGATTTCTTAAAATCGGCAATATAAAATTCTCTTTCTGCATTTCAGATTCCAAATCAAATCACTATTTTTGAATTATGATTAAAGCAAGAAATATCCGTAAATCTTATGGGAAGCTGGAAGTGCTGAAAGGTGTTGATATTCACATCAAAGTAGGTGAGGTGGTTTCTATCGTAGGAGAATCCGGAGCCGGAAAATCTACTCTTTTACAGATTCTGGGAACATTGGATCAGCCCACCACATCATCAAAATTCGATACCGAAATTACGATTGCGGGAGAATCTTTCATCAATATGAACGACAAGCAGCTCTCTAAATTCAGAAATCAGAATATAGGATTTGTATTTCAGTTTCATCAGCTGCTTCCGGAATTCACAGCATTGGAAAATGTACTTTTGCCGACAAAAATTGCAGGCGCCAATGAAAAAGAGGCTGTTGAAAAGGCTTACGCTTTATTTGAAGATTTAAAGATAGAACAGAGGCTACATCACAAACCGAATCAGCTTTCCGGTGGTGAAGCGCAGAGAGTAGCCGTGGCAAGAGCTTTGATCAATTCACCGAAGATTATTTTTGCCGATGAGCCTACCGGGAATCTGGACTCTAAAAATGCAGATGATCTCCACAGGTTATTTTTTGATTTAAGGGATAAATACAACCAGACCTTTGTCATTGTAACCCATAATCCCAATCTGGCAGAAATCACCGACCGAAAGCTGATTATGAAAGACGGAATGATTATCGAATAAAACTCCACAAATGATGAAACACTTTATTTTTTTATTTCTTTTACTGTTTTCCGGTTTTTGTTCTGTGTACCAGGCTCAAACATATTCCGATTTACCAAAATCTAAAATTGTAGAAATCAAAGACTTCCTGAGAAAGAAAAATTATAATCAGGAGATTGCGATTTTTATTAATTTTAAAATTCATTCAGGAAAATACCGGTATTTTATCTACGACCTGAAGAATGATAAAATACTACAGAAAGCCATCGTAGCCCATGGAGACAGTTCTGTTATTAAAAACTCCCAGGCGTTACGATTCAGTAATGCTGAAGGGTCTCACCAGTCGTCACTGGGTAAATACAAGATCGGAGAGGGTTATTCCGGTAAGTTTGGAAAGGCCTACCGCCTTGATGGTCTTGATGAAACCAATAGCAATGCAAGATCCAGAGCGATCGTTCTTCACTCTTATTACTGCGTTCCGGACAAAGAGTCTCAGGATCCTGCCTGCCTGAGTTTTGGCTGTCCGATGCTTTCTAAAAATGCTTTTGATACCACCTCAAAATATATAGACAAATCCAAATTGCCGATCATTTTGTATGCGTTTTACTAAGGCAATTCTTTTAGTATAAATCTTTAATTTTTAACCATAACTCTCAAAATGTCCATTAAATTTTTAGCTGAAGACGACCGGCCAAGAGAAAAATTTTTGCTTAAAGGCAGAAGCTCGCTGTCAGATTCCGAGTTGTTAGCCATTATCATGGGAAGCGGAAACAGGGACGAAACGGCCATAGAACTGGCGAGAAGAATCCTGTCTTCTGTAAATCACAATTGGAACCAGCTAAGTCTGCTTTCAGTAAAAGATCTGATGAAATTCAAAGGGGTGGGGGAAGTAAAAGCCATTTCAATTGCAACGGCACTGGAGATTGGAAGACGAAGGGCCAAGCAGGGAATCTCGGAGAAAAAAGAGATTTCGAACAGCAATGATGCTTACCTGTTATTTAAAGATGAACTGTCTGATTTGCGAACGGAAGAATTTTGGGCCATATTTATGAATCAGAGCAATAAAGTGGTGCATAAGGCACAGCTTACACAAGGTGGAATCAGTCAGTCCATTGTGGATATAAGGATTTTGTTTAAAACAGCCTTTGATCACTTCGGAACAGGAATTATTGTTGCGCATAACCACCCTTCGGGGAATTTGAAACCGAGCCGGGAAGATATAGACATTACACAAAAAATAAAAGAAGCGGGGAAAATACTGGGAATCCAGCTTTTGGATCATCTTATTATCACACAGAATTCCTATTTTAGTTTCTCAGACGACGGATTATTATGATTAGACGACTGAAATATCACGAAATTGATTTCGAAAAATATACAAATTGCATAGAAAATTCTGAGCAGAGGAAATACTCTGCATCCAGGCTTTTCCTCGATATTACGTCGTGCAGAAAATGGGAAGTTCTCGTTTTGGGTGATTATGAAGTTGTGATGCCGGTTCCCTTTGTGAAAAAATTTGGCGTAAAGTTGATTATTAATCCTAAGCTTTGTCAGCAATTAGGAATATTTTCCAAGAAAGACGATGCTACTCAAAACGAACTTTTTCTTACCTATTTAAAAAAAAATTATAAGGTTTGGTACTATGCTTTTAATGACGGAAATTCTTTTACTTCTCCGTTGAAAAAAAGGAATAATTTTTTGATTTATCCTGATGAGTACGAAAATGTTCGACAGAGATATTCACCCAAAAGAAAGAGAAAACTGAGGCTCGATGCAGACGTAATAGATGTTTCAGAGATCAGGAAAATGAAAATCGGTGACGCTTATTCTTTTATTTCTAAAAATATGATCGGAGCCAAAAGTGAAAATGATAAAAAAGAATTTCTAAAAATTTTTCAGGCTCTTGGTGATTCAGGGGCACTTACGGTTTACGCTTTTATGTACCAAAGTAGAATAATTAATGCGATTGCAGTATACGACGATGAAAAAACATCAGTATTACTCGGTACATTTAATGAAAGAGAATATGTAAAGCTTGCAGGCTCTTCGGTGATTATTGATGCTGCGATACAGGAGAATATCGAAAAAAAAATATTTGATTTTGAAGGAAGTGAGGTTCCGGCGATTGAAGAATTTTTCAGAGGTTTCCGGCCTGAACTGAAGCCTTACTGTGTTGTTGAAAACTCTAAGAAAGAAATTATCCGAAACTTATTTTCGTTAAGATAAAAATTAAATATACTGGTCTGAAAAAATTGGCGTAATTAAAAATAAACTATATGTTGAAAATAGGTGATCGTATCAGTGTTCTTATTTTATCACTTTATCTATGCCTGATGTCATTTTATCTGTATACTCACAGATATTACAATGCAGATATTGAAGCCTACATGGGGATCGTCTACAAATCGAATTTTCCGGATATGAACATTGAGGAAATTCACAAAAAAGTGTATGATGAACTAAAACTTAAAAATCCCGGGACCGGTAAAAGTGATCTTACCCACAAAGAAGAAGCCAAAGGAGAAAACACGTATTATCAGGTTTTATCGGAAAATCCTAAAGCGTATGAAGAAGAACTTCAGCTGTTTACTGTAAAACCATTGTATAATTTCATCAATGCTCTTTTCTTTAAACTTGGATTCGATGCATCAACATCTACGTTTCTGATTACGCTTATTTCCTATGTTTTAATGGTCATCATGGTTTTTGTTTTTTTGTCTGGAATTATTAAAAATCATTATCTGGCTTTGATTCTAACGATTTTAATCTCTTTATTCAAACCTCTTTTAGACACTTCACGACATGCGACCCCTGATGGTTTATCGACCTTGCTTTTGCTGCTGAGCTTGTATTTTGCTGCCGTGAAAAAAAATCACTGGACGGCTACGGTATTCGGTATTTTGTGTATCCTTACACGGCCGGAGTATTTTATTTTCTATACTTTTTTATTAATCATATTATACATTTTCAAAAAAGATTTTTCGCTGAAGGCAAAGAGTATTCTGGGCTCTTTCCTTTTTTTCGCACTCACCTTCGGAACGATACAGTATTTCAATCAGATTCCATGGTCTGTATTTTTTATGAACCAGTTTACTAAAGTTCAGTTGTATCCGATTTCAAATCCCGACCCTTTCAGCTTTCCGGACTATTTTGCTTATGTTAAAAGTAAATTACTTATAGAATTCAATACGTCTTATTTTCTGCTGCTTTTAATTTTTATTGTAACGGTTTTAGATTATAAACTGCTGATGAAAAAAGACAGAAGAAGCATGAAATATGTAGCACTTTACCTAGCGATATATGTTACGGTTTTTATTCGTTTTTTTATGTTTCCGAGTCTCGTCAACAGGATGATGGTCGGTTTTTATCTCATTATCATCCTGTCGCTGATCGCATACCGGAATTCTAAACATCAAATAATGCCAAAGACTGATTAATTATTGTAAAATTATCAGTAATTTTGCTACCTCAAATTATGGCTAGTCTTTCAGGATATTTACCGTATGCTTTTGCATTGATTATTGCAATACCTTTTTTGGTGTTGCTGAGACAATTTGTATTCACCTACATTAAACTGAAAGAGCAGGAAATCAAACTGCTTACCGTAAAATCAAATACCGGAAACAAGGCCCAGTCTTATGAAAGGATGACTCTTTTCATGGAAAGAATAAAACCTTCCCATCTGATCCAGCGTTTCGATAAAGACCTTGCTGTTCATGAATTTATCTTTCTTACCGAAAAATCAATTAATGAAGAGTTTGATTATAATTCTTCCCAGCAGCTTTACATCACAAAAAATTCCTGGAAAAATATAGTCGATTCCAAAAATGCAGTGATTGAGCTTCTTCATAAAACTTATCGTGAAATAAGCGGAGAAGCTACCCTGGATGAATTCAAGACCATTTTTATCATGAATTTTATCAACGGGGAAGACTATATTTCAGCTACCATTGATGATCTGAAAAGAGAAATTTTAATAATAGCTTAACTAAAAAATAAATTAATTTAAATAATGATTCCAAATTTTAAAGCACATCCATGGCACGGAATTTCTGCAGGAGAAGATGCGCCAAACGTTGTCAATGTTTTCGTGGAGATCGTTCCTTCAGATACCATTAAATACGAAGTAGATAAAGAAACAGGATTTTTAAAGGTAGACAGGCCTCAGAAGTTCTCAAACATTATTCCGGCATTGTATGGTTTTGTTCCAAGAACCTATTGTGATACAGGAGTAATGAACTTGGCAATCGAAAGAGGTGCAACCGACGTTACTATGGGAGATCATGATCCGCTTGATATCTGTGTTTTAAGTTCACATAATATTCATGCAGGAGGTCTTTTGATGGAGGCTATTCCGATTGGTGGTTTCAAAATGATCGATGGTGGAGAAGCTGACGACAAAATTGTTGCGGTAATGATCGGCGACCATGCTTTCGGTCATTTCAGAGATATTTCAGAATTGCCTGAAGCCGAAGTGAAACGATTAATGCACTATTTCCTGACGTACAAGAACTTACCGGATGAGCCTGCAAAATGCAGAATCCAGGAAGTATATGGAGCCGAGCACGCCAAAACAGTGATCAGAGCTTCTCAGGAAGATTACGCAAATAATTACGGAGGGTAAATATTTTCTCTTCTGAATAAAAAAGGATAAACGAATTTTCGTTTATCCTTTTTTTATCAAATTAGTTCTGAAAGTACTTCGTTGATAAAATTATGATGAATGTTTGCTTAACCGTTTAACTTTTTGATTTTTAAATAAGTATGATATTTTTCAGTAAATAGATAAGAATAATTCGTTATATTTATTACTCTATTACCAAAAAAATATTAAACTATGGATCTATTCGTATTAGTACCCATTTTCGGTGTGATTGCCTTACTCTATACCTTTATTCAGAGCAATTGGGTAAGTAAGCAAAACGCCGGAAATGAAAAAATGAAAATAATCAGCGGCCACATCGCTGACGGTGCCATGGCTTTTCTCAAAGCCGAGTACAAGATTTTAACTTATTTCGTCGTCGTCGTAGCTATTTTGCTGGCTATTATGGGATCCAGCAACGCTGATTCGCACTGGAGTATAGGGCTTGCCTTCGTGGTCGGAGCCGTATTTTCCGCACTGGCAGGCTTTATAGGGATGAAAATTGCAACAAAAGCCAACGTAAGAACTGCTGAGGCTGCCAAAACATCTCTTTCAAAAGCATTAAAAGTTTCCTTCACCGGAGGCTCTGTCATGGGAATGGGGGTTGCGGGGCTTGCCGTTTTGGGTCTGGGTTCTTTGTTTTTAATTATCAAACAGATTTTTGCTCCCGACGCACCTGTTGATTCTCATGAGATGGAAAGAACCATCGAAATTCTTACCGGCTTTTCGCTCGGAGCAGAGTCTATTGCTTTATTTGCAAGAGTAGGAGGGGGCATTTATACAAAAGCAGCAGACGTCGGTGCCGACCTTGTAGGAAAGGTTGAAGCCGGGATCCCGGAAGATGATCCTAGAAATCCTGCTACGATTGCCGATAATGTTGGGGATAATGTTGGGGATGTTGCCGGGATGGGAGCAGACCTGTTCGGCTCTTACGTAGCTACAGTTCTCGCTACGATGGTACTGGGAAGGGAAACCGTTTCAGAAGATTCCTTCGGAGGTTTTGCACCGATTCTTTTGCCGATGCTTATTGCCGGAACCGGAATTATATTTTCTATTATAGGAACTCTGTTTGTGAGAATAAACGACAATGAAGATTCATCTACTTCAAATGTTCAGAATGCATTAAATCTGGGAAACTGGGGAAGTATCGTTATAACGGCGATATCTTCGTATTTCCTGGTGAATTATATTTTACCTGATGAAATGGTGCTCCGTGGACACGAGTTCTCAAAAATGGGCGTTTTCGGAGCCATCATGGTTGGACTGGTTGTAGGAACACTCATGAGTATTATCACAGAATATTACACCGCAATGGGCAAAAGGCCTGTTTCAAGTATTGTGAGACAATCTTCCACCGGTCATGCCACCAACATCATCGGCGGGCTTTCCGTCGGCATGGAATCGACCCTTCTTCCCATCATTGTTCTGGCCGGAGGAATTTATGGTTCTTATCTTTGTGCAGGACTGTATGGAGTGGCGATTGCCGCAGCCGGTATGATGGCCACCACAGCCATGCAGCTTGCGATCGATGCCTTCGGACCTATTGCCGATAACGCAGGAGGAATTGCGGAAATGAGTGAACTTCCCAAAGAAGTCCGTGAAAAAACGGATATCCTTGATGCGGTAGGAAATACCACGGCAGCTACCGGAAAAGGATTTGCCATTGCATCAGCTGCTTTAACGGCTCTTGCGCTCTTTGCAGCGTTTGTAGGAATTGCAGGCATCGACGGAATTGACATCTACAGAGCGGACGTTTTAGCCGGACTGTTCGTTGGCGGTATGATCCCCTTTATATTCTCTTCACTGGCCATCACCGCAGTAGGACAGGCCGCGATGGCGATGGTGGAAGAGGTAAGAAGACAGTTTCGTGAAATTCCCGGAATTCTTGAAGGAAAGGCACAACCCGAGTACGAAAAGTGCGTTGCTATTTCCACCGATGCCTCTATTAGAAAAATGATGCTTCCCGGTGCCATTGCCATTGTCTCTCCTTTACTGGTCGGGTTTATTTTCGGGCCTGAAGTGCTGGGCGGATTTCTTGCGGGAGCAACAGTAAGCGGTGTTTTAATGGGAATGTTCCAGAATAATGCCGGCGGTGCATGGGATAATGCTAAAAAATCTTTTGAAAAAGGCGTTAATATCAATGGACAGACCTATTATAAAGGCTCGGAACCTCATAAAGCGTCTGTGACAGGTGACACGGTAGGAGATCCTTTTAAAGATACTTCAGGGCCTTCCATGAATATCCTGATTAAATTAATGTCTATCGTTTCCTTGGTGATTGCACCGACACTGGCCGTTTTGCATAAAGATAAAATAGAAGCCAACAGAAAAGCAAAGATCGAAAGCTTAACCGGAATGAAAAGTACCGGCGCTGTTTCAGGAAATGGTTCCGTTGCGGTAGTTCCCGCTGAAATAAAGGGTTATCTGAATGAGAACGGTGACTTTGTTTACGATACAGGAACTCCGAAAGAGATACAGCTGAAAGAGGGTAAGAAAATTTCCATCGGAGAAAACAGCCAGTTGTACACGATGTATAATCTGGTTAAAAACAAAGATCAGGCAGTCCTGGATCCGAATAAATGGTTTACCATCGAAAATCTTTATTTTGAAACCGGATCAAGCGAACTGAAGACCGGAGCCGATGCCCAGCTTCTGAACCTGGTGGAAATAATGAACGCCTATCCTGAGATGAAAATAAAACTCGGAGGTTATACCGACAATACAGGAAATGAAGAAAGCAACCAGAAACTTTCCAATTTGAGAGCTCAAACTGCAAAACTGAAATTACTGGAACTGGGAATTGCCGGCGACAGAGTAGAAGCAGAAGGTTATGGTTCCCAGCATCCGGTTTGTGTAGCCAATGATACAGAAGAATGTATGGCCAAGAACAGAAGAATTGACGTAAGGGTTTTAAGCCTTTAAACTTTTGGTCATCATCAATATTAAGCACTGCTATTAGCGGTGCTTATTTTTTTTTAAGGTTAAAGATTTTTCCTGAGATGTTCCAAAGCGTTTATGATAAGATCATCATTTTTGGCAAAGCTGAAACGCACGTAATCTGAATTTTTCCTTGAATTATAGAAAGCCGAAAGCGGAAGGCAGGCTACTTTTTTCTCTACAGTGAGCCATTTTGAAAACTCAACATCCGTCATTGTTTGTGAAATATTCCTGAAATTGACCACCTGGAAAACTGCCCCTTCAGTTTTGTGTTCCACGGTAAAAGGAGTTTCTTTAATATGTATATTGAACAAATCTCTTTTCATCTGCATCATCTTCTGGTTTTTGAAAGGATCAAATATGTCAAGATATTTAGCAATGGCATACTGGCAGGGAGCATTGGCACTGTAGGATATGTACTGCTGATGGCATCTGAATCTCGAAGTAAGCACTTCTGAGGAAAGCAGATAACTCACTTTCCAGCCGGTAGAATGAAACATTTTACCAAAAGAAAAAATACAGAAAGTCCTGTCCCTGAGCTCAGGATGTATAAAAGAGCTGTAATGCGCCGTTTCATCGTAGCAGTAAGTATCATAAATTTCTTCTGAGATAAGATAGATTTCCTGATTTTTTATCATTTCATACAGCCGGTTCCAGTCATTTTGAGACCATACTTTTCCTGTGGGATTTTGAGGAGAATTAATGATGATCGCTTTCGTTTTTTCCGAAATGCAGTTCTGCAGTTTTTCCCAGTTGATGCTGAAATCGCTATCAAGGTCGTAATAAACCGGAATTCCATGATTTAATACAATGGAAGGCCCGTAGGTATAATACGAAGGTTGCACCACAATCACTTCATCTCCCTGATTGATAATGCATTTCAGTGCGGTATACAAGGTAAAGGTTGCACATGGTGTAATGGTAACCTGCTGATTATTCAGCACAATGCTGTTGGGTCTTTTCAGATTATAACGAATGATACTTTCGATCAGAAGGGGATTTCCTGCAAGCGGTTCATAATGGTGGGTTGAGTAATCGGCTGCTTCTTTCAGATATTCTTTCAGGTGCGGGTCTATCTCAAAATCTGCAAGACCCAATGAAAGATCAAAGCTGTTGTTTTTTACAGCCAGCTCAGACATTTCAGAAAAAAAAGAGTAGTGAGTAAATCCGTAAATTTTCTCCATATATTTTGCATTTAAATCAAATATAAGAAATTTACAGATGCACAGATATTTAAATTAAATTTTGTTATTTTTAAAAAAATTAATTTATAAATGAGAAAGTTATTAATTCCGATATGGTCGGCGGTTGTACTGGTAAGCTGTGAAACGGCAAAAACGGCTTCTGATGCATTGCCCTCTCAGAATTCAGCAACGGTCAAAGGTAATAAAGCCTTTCTGTCTGCCTACAGGGAAATTAATGCCGCTGATTTAAAGAAAAACTTATATGTGATCGCTTCAGATGAGATGGAAGGAAGGGATACAGGAAGTCCGGGACAGAAAAGAGCAGGAGAGTATATAGTGAATTATTATAAAAAGCTTAAAATTCCTCATCCTGAAGCAATGAATTCCTATTATCAAAAAGTTCCTTCCGATTTTATGAAAAAAAGAGGGGGGGAAGTTCTTCCTGATTCGGAAAATATCCTTGCTTTTATTGAAGGCACGGAAAAACCTCGTGAAATTGTCGTGATTTCTGCCCATTATGATCATGTCGGAACAAAAAACGATGTGGTTTATAACGGTGCCGATGACGACGGAAGCGGGACAGTGGCTGTCATGGAAATTGCAAAAGCTTTTCAGAAAGCAAAAAAATCAGGAAAAGGGCCTAAAAGATCGATTTTATTTCTTCATGTAACCGGTGAAGAACATGGTCTTTTTGGATCTGAATATTATACCGATAATCCCGTATTTCCTTTTGCCAATACAATGGCTGACCTGAATATTGATATGATTGGGCGCGATGATCCTGAGAACAGAGGCAAGCAGTATGTATATGTAATAGGATCTGAAATGCTGAGCTCACAATTGAAGGTAATTACCGAAGAAGCCAACAAAAGAACCAACAACCTGGAGCTGAATTATAAATATGATGATCCCAGTGATCCGCAAAGATTATATTACCGGTCTGACCATTATAATTTTGCCAAAAACAATATTCCTGTTGCTTTCTTTTTTGACGGTATCCATGAAGATTATCACAAGCCTACGGATGACGTGGAAAAAATCGATTATGATCTGCTGGCGAAAAGAACTCAGCTGATTTTTGCAACAGCCTGGGAGCTGGCCAACAGACCGGACAGAATTGTGGTGGATAAAAAATAATTTAGATCATACATAACAGGAACACTGGTCAGCAGTTTGCCTTTAAAAAAAAACGATGCATATAAAATCAATTCGTCCATTCATTGGATTAGAAAAATTTGCAGTGAGCAGGGAATTCTACAGAGATCTAGGTTTCGAAGAAGTGATTCTGGAAACCAATCTTTCTTTATTCAGATGGAAGGATCTGTCATTTTACCTTCAGGATGCTTATGTGAAAGACTGGGTAGACAATACGATGCTTTTTATGGAAGTAGAAAACACGGATGAATTCTGGAAATACCTACAGGATCTCGACCTTACGCAAAAATATCCTGATGTAAAATTAATTCCGGTGAGAACAATGCCGTGGGGAAAAGAGTGTTTTGTACATGATCCTTCAGGGATTCTTTGGCATTTCGGGGAATTTTTTGAAAAATAGCCATCAGCTTACGAATGATTTACGCATTTGATACGTACTATTTTGATGAATTTGCAAAAACCGTCTGCATCGCCTTTAAAAACTGGAATTCTGAAAAAGAACAGGAAGTTTTTACCGAAAAAACTGCCATTGTTTCGCATTACGAAAGCGGTGCTTTTTATAAACGGGAACTACCCTGTATTTTAAGTCTTCTGAAGCAAATCACTTTAAATAGTGATGATCTGATTATTGTTGACGGATTTGTAACTTTAGACAACAATGGTAAAATAGGTCTCGGAGGATATGTGTATGATGAACTGAATGGTTTTGTTCCGGTGATCGGAATTGCAAAAAACAATTTCAGTGCTCCGGATGATCAGCGAAGATCCGTCTGCAGGGGTGACAGCAAGACCCCTCTTTTTGTTACGGCTAAAGGTGCCGATGTCGATGAGGTAAAAATAAGGGTAGAAGAGATGGCCGGCAACTTTAGAATTCCTACACTTTTGAAAAAACTGGATCAGTTGACAAGGGATCCAGGGATTTAAAGCAGGAGCTGACAAATATCACCCCTATATTATTTATAATAATTCTAAATAAGTGTAGATTTGTAAAAGTTTCGCTGAGAGGATCACGGAACACAGATCTTAATCATATCCATATCAATTTTTGTTTTTAAAAACCGGCAGAACTTTCTGCCGGTTTGTTTTTAGCATATTATACGTATTTGTGGTCTCACCAAGAATCGAACTTGGATCTAAAGTTTAGGAAACTTCTATTCTATCCGTTGAACTATGAGACCGTCTTCAAATGTATTAAAAAAAATTTAAAATCAATGAAAGAATCCGCTCTTTAGGAACGGATTCAGTAGATAAAACATCTCATTTTTTTAATTAGACAACAATAAAAAAGCACAGCCGACGATGCTGTGCTTAAATTTTTATAAATTTAATTGCGATTTCAAAGGTGAAAAAAGCAAAATATGTATCACTTCAGTTGTATTTCATAGTAAATTTAGAAATAAAAATCTGTATAAACAATAAACTAAATGTTAAAATTCACAGGTTATCCACATTTTTTTGTGGATAAGTTTTGTCACTTATTTTTAACTAAAATTTTATCCGTCGCCTTTCTGCTTAAAATTTCCTGCCTTCCATCCACTTCCACTGTAATGGATTTGTCAAAATTTTCAATCTTGATGATCTTTATTTTCTTGTTTAAAAGCAGATTTCTTTCGGTGAGATAGTTTAGAAAAGCATCATCAGAAAGCGTAACGGAAGCAAAAGTTACGGTTTCCCCGACTTGACAGGCACTGAGTTTCTGCAGATCCTGCGCGATGATATTTCCATCTTTGTCCGGAATAGGCTCTCCATGAGGATCAAATTTCGGATAATCCAGTATTTCATCCATCTTATCAAAAAATAGGGCAGAATGCACATGTTCGAGCTGCTCGGCAATTTCATGCACATTTTCCCAGCCAAAATTCATTTTTTTTACCAGAAACATCTCGGTAAGCCTGTGTTTCCTTACGACCAAAGCCGCTTCACGTCTGCCTTTTTCGGTCACGATAAGCGGTTTGTAGGTTTCATAGATGACCCAGTTTTTGTCGGCAAACTTCTTCATCATGTTATTGACACTCGGCATTTTGACAGATAAAAATTTGCTGAGTTCATTGATCGTCACTTTATTCTCACCATCTACCAAGTGAAATAAAGCTTTAAGATAGTTTTCTTCCGTGAGTGTTGTTTTCAAATGTTAGAGGCTTTATATTACAAATCTAACAAATTATTGCGAATAAAAGAGGCTTGTTCGTTTTAGATTTTTTAATTTTACCCCATGAAATTTTCATTCAAAAACGACTACTCGGAAGGTTGTCATTCCAATATTTTAGAGGCCTTGGTGTCTTCTAATCTTGATCAGCAGGCAGGCTATGGAGAAGATCAGTATTCGTTGGAAGCCAAAGAACTTATCAAACAAAAAATCAATAATCGGGATTCAGCTGTTTACTTTGTTTCCGGCGGAACACAGGCGAATCTGATTGTTATTTCTTCTGTTTTAAAACCTTACCAATGCGTTGTTTCTGCAGGTACGGGGCATATTCTGAACAATGAAACCGGAGCTATTGAGGCTACGGGCCATAAAATTATAAGTATTCCTAAAGAGGATGGAAAATTAGCTCCGGAGGATATTATTCCCGTTCTGGAGAGTCACAGGAATGTTCCGCATCAGGTAATGCCGAAACTGGTCTATATTTCAAATTCAACAGAGTTGGGAACGATTTATTCTCTGAAAGAGCTTGAAAATTTATCGGGATTCTGTAAAGAAAATAATCTCTATCTTTTCATGGACGGCGCAAGATTGGGACATGGGCTCACCGCCGAAACCAGTGACCTGACTCTCGAAGATGTTGCAGCGCTTACCGATATTTTTTATCTGGGAGGAACCAAGAACGGAGCTTTGATAGGAGAGGCCATCGTCATCAACCATAAAGATCTTCAGCAGGATTTTGCCTTTAATATCAAACAAAAAGGTGCCCTGTTGGCTAAAGGGAGGCTTCTTGGGATTCAGTTTCTTGAGCTGATGAAGAACGATCTATATTTTGAACTGGCAAAGCATGCCAATCAGCAGGCTATGAAAATGAAAATGGCCATGAAGGAAAGGGGAGTACAGTTTCTTTCGGAGACCTTTACCAATCAGATTTTTCCTGTTTTGGATCATGATCTTATCGAAAAGTTATCCGGGAAATTTGAATTTTACATCTGGAAAAAAATTGACGAAAGATCTTCTGCCATCCGCCTGATCACTTCATGGAACACAGATGACAAACCCATCAACGAATTTATTGAAATCATTAAAAGAGAACTATAAAAAAATAGCCTCACGAGAGGCTGTTTTTGTTTAATCAATGCTTATTTCAGTGCTTTTGCCACGAGGTTGCAGTCTGCGATTTTCAGGATTCTCCCTCCGGCATATTTAATTTTTTTCTCATTGGCATATTGGGTTCCGGTTTCGGGGTCTCTGTCTCCGATCCCTTCATTTAAGCCTTCTTTTGTCTGGAGGAAATAGATGTCATTCTTATTTCCTGTTTTGCCTTCAGAAGCAAAATTGTAAGTAAGCTTCAGGGTATCTCCTGATTTGAATCCGGATAACTCACCTTTATTACTGTCTTTTTCACTGTTTTTAGTAGCCATTTTTCCGGTAATGGTTCCCAGGTTATTGTCAATACTCACAAAGACCGTATCTTTTCCTGTAACTCCCATATAGCAGAATGACTTTGCTGTAAGCGTATCCACTGCTTTTTCTGTGGTGGCAGCTGTATCCGGCTGTGGTGTATCGGCCACAGGAGCTTCCGGCTTTTTGTTGCAGTTCAGTAAAAGAACTGACAATGAGCTTAATAAGATTACTTTTTTCATATCCCTTTTTATGATGTTAAAATAGTTTAATTTTATTTGATCTGAAATTAAATTTCGGTAAACATATCAATTTATGGTCCAAGAAATAGGTGCCTGATGAAAATATTAAATTCTAATGCATCCTCTGAAGCCTCGTGCTGCATAATAAGATTCTGCACCGTTATGGTAGGTAAAAACCGTATCGTATCTTCTGTCACAAAACAAAGCGCCTCCCATTTCCCTGATTTTCTCAGGTGTCCTGATCCAGCTTGATGTTTTGAGATCAAATTTTCCTGATTGCTGAAGTTGGCGGTATTGATCTTCCGTTAATATTTCGATACCCATTTCAGCTGCTTTATCTATTACATTACCTTCGGGTTTGTTGGCTTTTCTTGACGCCCAGGCCTGGTAATCATAGCAAAGGCTTCTGCGTTTCGGACTTTCCGGAGAGCAGTCGAAGAAAAGATATTCGTCCGTGGCCTTATTATAATCTACAACATCGGGTTCACCGTCCGTTATTTCCATTTCATGAAGGGACCAGAGCTTCTCAGGATGATCTTCTAGTTTTTGCTGAACTTTTTCCCACTCAATTTTCTGATGTCTTTGTCGATTGTTTTCGAATCGGATCTTCAGAATTTCAATGAATTCAAGGCTTTTTTCAGGAGATAGTTTTTTAGTACTCATTGTTGGTTGATCGATTTTATTTTAAAAATCCAAAATACGAAAGTTTGTGTAGAATGTATTTTAAAGAGAATATTTTTTTCATTTTATCTACTCTTTTATTTCTATTATTTGAATATATGAAGAACCACAATGTAAATGAGCATTGTGCTGATGATCTTCTTTAGTTTCTTTTAAAATTTATTCAGCATAAATAAATCTGCCTTTATCGTTTATTTTAAATTTGTAAATATTTTTATATTCTGTATTAATATCATTGCAATAGTAATAATTATTTATAGTAATAATTTTATCATTATTTACACAAAAGTCTCTGTATCCGCTACATTCGCTGCTAAAAGTAGAGGCAATGATCAGATTGTCTATATTATTTTGTTTTTTGTCGAATGTTTGAATTTCAATTCTGGGTTGAATCATTTCTGAATCATATATGTATCCATAGAGAATGGCAGTAATCTCAGAATTTATAGTTAATTTTTTAATAGCATATGCATTTCCGTGATATAAATAGTGCATAAAATTCGATTGCTTATCCGATATAAAATCTACAGTATTTTTATGAAACTTTTTATTGATGTTTAAAACATTATCTCTTTTTAAATTATGATGAATTAAAAATGTATCTAAATTCGTTTGGTAATAGTTACTGGTCGGTAATGTTTCTACTTTGAAGCAATATGGTAAACGAAGTTCTTCCAAATATTCTTTACTCGCTTTTTTTATCACCGATTTATTACCAACAGAATGTTCTCTGAAATTTTTTTTAAGTTTATAATCATGTTGTATACATGATAGCATCAGAGTCACGATGAGTAGTATATATTTCATTATTCTTTAATTATTTTTATTAGTGAATGATCGAAGCCTGTTAAATGTTGATGATGATAATGACGGTAGCCATTAGGACCTAATTTCATCATATGTTTAGTATGATTTAAAAGGTAGCCTTTTATTCCATTGAATGTAAAATATTCAGAATACATTTCTTCTAATCTTGCCCATCCAAAGCTGTATAAGACATCATTAAATTTATTTTGCGTATCAACATCGAAATTAACATTCTGTAATATCATTGGTTCTCCATTTTTATTTTTTGACAGATATCTTATATCTCCTTTTAGCCCATTTCGGTGAGAACTGCTACCTCCTGTTGACTTTTTTGCTTCAAAATTACTAAATCCATTAAATCCTAAATAGTCTATATTCATGTCTGCCATACTTCCCAGCAAACCGGCATAACAATTAGGATTTATATAAAATCTTTTGCTTTCTGTATTTAAAGTCAAAAATTTAAGCTTGACGCTATCAGACGAATATCCTTTAAACTCTCTTACATCGATTAGCTCAACATTATTCTCACCAGCAATATTAACTTTATTCATTTCCTTTGTTAATATAAAATTAAATATTCCCAACTCATGCTTTAGGCCAAATCTGTCATAATATACATATTGATACTTTTTCTTATTTTCATCTTTTATTTTTTTAGGAATATACATTTCAATTCTTCCCCCGAAATAAATATTATAAGTCACGATATCTGTTGTGTTAAACTTCTGTTGTACAATTTTTCCGTGGTATTTTTCATAAATAAAAAATCCAGTTTTTAAGAGATTATAATTCAGTTGTCTGGAGGCCCAACCTATTGGCATTCCATCCTTACCTCTGCCGTTTAATAGGACGGAGATCAGTTCCAAATATTTATCTTCGTAAAGGGCCAAATCGTTTAATGATTTACTCAATAATAGCATAGTGAATATCAGTTGCAACAATTTCTGGGTTTTTTATAATTTTTTGGTCTCCTTTATAATCAGCATATGACGTGTAGGGACCAGGTTCATTATAAAATTTGTCATTCTTATTTTCTTTGATTCCAGTTAATTGCAAAATTCCTCTTCCTTTATAGATACTCTGACTTGAAGCATATTTACTTTTTGTTTCTTCTGACAATGTAAAGGTGCCTGTTTCTTCACAAACCTGTGCAAGAAAATGTATTTTCTGAATACAAGAATTAATTTTGTATTTATTTAATGTAGTATTTAGTTCTTTTCTCAGAGCTGCAAAAGATTTATCATTTATATTACATTCTGCTCTTTTACCACCTTTTAAAGCCTGTCCTTCCCATATTGTTTCACTTCCTTTCAAGAGCTTAATAAATTTTCTAACATCTTTTTCTTCAAAATCTCTATTGCAAAAGCATTTCTCTTGTTCCTCTTGCTTTTCTGTTGAAGCTCCTACAACACTCACACTTCTCCCTGTGTTTACAATAGGATCGGCACCCATTTGCTTTTTGTATTTACCTTTTATGACAACTTCCTCTATCAAAGTTTCACCATACACTTTCTTATGATCAATTACCTTTCCGTTCTCATAAGTCTGATGCACAATATAATCAGGGTTATCGACATGTACGTTTTCACTGCTTCTGCTTCCATATTTTTCGCTTTCTACCAAAACATAATATTCATGTATTTTGTCAGAACTTCCATCCATCATGGCATTTGCTATTTTTGAAAAATCTGCTTTCAGTTTAAATTCATGCCATAAAAATCCATTATCATTGGTGATTTTGATTACTTCTGCGACTTTATTTTTATCATTTTGTGTACTGTGCCCGGCTCCGCTAGCATCATCTTCGTAGAGTGTTAGTTTCAAAAACTTTTTCGGCATATTCTGCCTGTAAACTTTAACTTTTACAGACTGATTATACTTCAGAATTGTATTTTCCGTTATGGGAGTATCATCAGCCATAAAAAGATCCACCCGGCGAATTTTCTTTAAATCGCCTGTGATTACTTTTATTTTCATTCCCGGAGGTGCCTTCATTTCGGGTTCGTACAAATAAGCCTCAATCAGAAGTTCTTTTCCGACAAGTTTTTGATTAGTTATAGTGTATGAAACTTCATCGCCTTTTTTAAGAGGAGTAGAAGGATTAGATTTCAATTCTCTCCAGGAGCCATTTTCCTTGACATAAATTTTCCATAATGCATTTTTTACTTTTTCATGGTCTTCCAGCCGATAGATTCTGCTAACCTTATAAAATGTTTTTTCACCAAGCTTAATTTCAGTATTTCCGCTAATTTGCGAAATTCCCCTTTTTGATTTTTCCATTTGTATTTTCTAATTTTACTCAAAATCGTAGATATAATCTTCCTCTTCAATTTCATTAAGAATCTCTTTAATATTAATAAGAGGATTCATTATGCTGATCTTTAAAGGATTTACGTTTTTAAGATTCTGCCTGCCGATTTCTACAGTTTGTCCATGCTTTAAAACTTTGATCATTCCACCAATGGAGCATTGTAGTTCGGACGCTTCAGTGATACAACTTTTACCCATTACTTTTACTTTTTCATAAGCTTTTATCCATTTTCCCACCGGGGAGAAACTACAGGGCTGCCCGTTTTTCATGGAACAGTTTCCGAATGGAGTATTTATAAGTGTAAATTGTACATCATCTTCGGTGACCGCCAAATAATCGACTTTTTCGTCTGAATGATTCCAATAATGTTTTTGATGGCTAGTAACTTTAAAGTTGGGAAAATGGGTGCCTTTATTGCAAATGGCTTTTCCTTTTTGAATAACGAAATGTTTTCCGGTATGTCCCGAATGTTTCATCATTTATGGTTTTGTATAAATGGGTATCATTTAATTTTACAAAAACCAAGAATGGAAAAAATACCTTTTTCAAATATAAAAATATTTTTCGAGTCATGATTCGTGAAGCAGAATATTTATGTTTACGGGCTTATAATGAGATAAATATGATGTAATATCAAGGGTCATTTGTTATAATTAAAAAGTCCTATAATTTATATTATGTTAAATCGGAGATATTTCAAGCTTTGAAAAAACGTGGATCAAAATTAAAAAGACAACTCGTGTTGAGCTGCCTTTTGCTTTGGATTAAGTCTCCAAATCTTTGTATAATGATTTACTACTTTTATTTTTAAGATCTAAAGTTTTGCAGAAATTTTCATCTAAGATTTATTTAAATTTTAATTAAAAAAAATTATAGATTATGGCTGATTTCAGTTATTGTACCACACCAATTCGGGCTTTCACAGGAATATTGTACGTATTCAGGCTCGGCGTCTGTCCGTGGAAATCAAAATTTATATGCACTTCCGGGCGGAAAATCAGGCAATGCGTAGATCCTCCGAAATGAAATGTACCGATCGGATCTCCCTTTTTAACGTGATCCCCGACATTAACGGTAATCTCACAACTGGAAACTTCTGCCATTCCGATGGCTACAAAGCACATCAGGCCTATTTTATCGTTATCAGATTGAATAAAAATCAGTGCGCGTGCGGCTAATTCAGCAATATATCCCTGGGAATCATTCGGGCCTGCCGGATCGTACCCCTCAGCCGGAGCTTCTGAATAATAGGTTCCCGGTACATTTTCAATAGCAACCACTCTCCCATCTACCGGACTATTCCACCGATGATAGGTTTTGGCACACAAAAATGCCTGATAAACAGTACTGTTATCTCCGAATTCCCGCGCAAGATCATGATTGTCCATAATGTCGAGAAGTGAATAAGGCTGGCCTTTCATCCAGAATTTGTCCTTCATCATTGCATTGGTTACACAGTTGTAAGGTGCCGATTCGCAGGCATTCACAATTACCGATGGATCCTGATCCTCCACACTCACTTCACGTACTCCGGGATTGAATTCTCGCGTGAAGAAATCGTCCCAGCTTTTATACCCAAAATACGGCTGATCCGGTTGGCACTGATAATTGTAAATGAAATTTTTTAAAGCATCGTAAGGGTCATTGCCCTGTCCTCTTAGCGGATCCATGCTGGCAATAGCTTCGAGTGCTACCGGTGAAAACCAGCCGACAGGATTAGTATAGTCTGGCTGTGGCTGATCGATAGCACCATCCACCAATACATATCGGGAATCAGGAGATTCAAGGAAATTTTTCCATTCAGTCAGAATAGCGTACAGTTTTTCATTCACCAGTGAATTGGTAAAGGCCAAATACCCTCCCTGAGTTCCCATAGCCCAGTCCAGAATAGCATTAATAGGAAATCCTACCAGCCCGATCTGATCTTCTATCTGGCTGTAGCAGGGCCCTTCTCGAAGGATCTGGTTCATAATCTGTAGCATGGTCTCGAAGTTTTTTACCTGATCGTTGTATCCCTGAGGGATCTCATCATACATGCTGGTAAAGCTCATATAGAGCACGGCATCGTTATAAATGGCATTTCTTAGGTCTTCAACAGCGGGACTCAGAGAAAGAGGATTGGCATTTACCTGGGCGATTTTCTTTTCAATCCAGCGGTTCAGGAAATTTCTGTCGGAGGGAAGCCATTTTCCCACCCTGTACTTTACGTGATTCATAATGATGGTTTTTTTCCTTACTCGTATGGCTTTTCAGGATGCGCCCCGTTTGTTATGTTATCTGGTCTCCATGGTTATTAGCTAGTGTAAATGTACACCGGAAAATAAGATTTTAACAAGAGTGATTTTACTCAAAAACAACTTTCAGTAGTAATACGGAATGATTTTAATCTTTTTAAATAAACGATCTATGGACAGCATGATCAATAAGTCATATCTTTGTGGTAAATTATTATATGTCGATTACCAACGAATCCGAGTTTACCGGAATGCAAAAAATAAGTGAAGCGGTCGCTTATACTTTAAAAGCAATGACGAATTATGCCCGGCCCGGGATGACTACCAAAGAATTAGATGATTTCGGGTCTGAAATCCTTAAAAGCTACGGTGCCCGCTCTGCTCCGGCGCTTACTTACGGATTTCCAGGTTGTGCCTGCATCAGTGTGGATAATGAATTTTGTCATGGCATTCCTACAGAACACCGTGTACTGAAAGAAGGCGACCTGATCAATATCGACGTTTCTGCTGAACTGAATGGCTTTTGGGCTGATAACGGCAACTCATTTGTGATCGGAAAGGACCTCAATAGCCATAAGAAGCTGGTAGACGCTTCGAAAGAAATTCTGCATAAAGCCATAAAGAATATTAAAGGCGGTGTAAAGATTGCCGATATCGGTTTTCTTATGGAAACGGAAGCTAAAAAACGAGGCTTCAAAGTTATTAAAAATCTGGGCGGACATGGCGTCGGGAGAAGCCTCCACGAAGAACCGGATGAGCTGATGAATTATAAAAACCGTTTCGATCACAGAAGGTTCAGAAAGAATTCGGTGGTGGCTATTGAAACTTTTATTTCTACCGATTCAGCTATTGCTGTGGAACTAAATGATGGCTGGACGATGGTTGGAAATAAAGACGGCTATATGGCACAACACGAACACACAATAATGATAACTGACGGACAGCCTATTATTCTCACGCAAATGAATGAAATATTTAATTAACAATACGGGCTGTTTCGTTGAAACAGCCCGCATTATTTAAGAGGTATAATTAGTACACGCTTGACATTATTTATATCTGCTCATGTTTTCAAACTGATGATAAGAATCTTTAATATGTTTTAAATGCTCAGAAACAATGTCCAGGCTTTCCTGACTTAGTTTTCCGCTGTCAATGGCATTCTGATAGGCATCAATCGCCGCTTTTTCTCCAAAGATTACATTTTCAATGGTCGATTCTTCCTTATTTCCCAAAGTGAAAGAGTTTTTAATATCGATCCATGTTCTGTGAAGTGCTCCTGCGACAGAAGGTGAATCCTCCGGTGTTTCACCATCATCCTGGATCAGATTGATCAGTTCGTTTTTCATCACTTTTGAGAGCGAGTTTAAACGGGCATACTCTGATTTTACATCGGGATAATTTTCCCAGACCTGCCCTTCTACTTTTCCAAAACCTTCAATTCTGTCGTTGGTGATATGCAGCAGGTCATTTAGTACTGATGCTTCTTCTTTATTTTTCATAAGATTATAAATTTGGTGTATCCAAGGTGGTACAAGAATTATACCCAGCCCATAAATCATGATACCACATCTTTACAACTGATGATTTCTCATATAAACAATTATTAAAGCAAAAACCAATTTATTGTATGTATTTTTGTGCTGAATTACAAAATTGGATATGAAAGATCAATTAAATATAAAAGCCGTATTTCTTGATATAGACGGCACGCTGATCAGTTTTAAAACCAACAAAATCCCGCAATCAACGCAAAATGCCATCATAAGACTTCGCGAAAAAGGAATTAAAGTCATTGTCGCCACAGGACGCTCCATTAATTCTTTAGATCACATCAGGCATATTACGTTTGACGGGTTTATAACATTTAATGGTACTTACTGTGTAACGACTGAAGGAAAAGTAATGTATAAAACATATATTGATTCCGCTGATGTAAAGAATCTGGTCAACTATGCACAGAATTTTCCGTTGAGTTATTCATTGATGTATGAAGACAAGGTTGAGATCAATGATGCTACGCCAGAGGTTGTGGGAATGTATGCTCACGTTAATCTGCCTGTTCCGCCTGTTCATGACAAAGAAAATATTGATACGGATCATGTGCTTCAGGCCAATATTTTCCTGAGACCTGAGAATGAAAGAACTTTTATGGAAAATATAATGCCCAATTCTTCGGCTTCGAGATGGACGCTTTTATTTGCCGATGTAAATCGTGGAGGGACTTCAAAAAGTACCGGGATTAAACACTTTTGTGAGTATTTTAATATTGATGTTTCAGAAACCATGGCTTTCGGAGACGGCGGAAATGATATCGAAATGCTGAAATTTACCCAGATCGGTGTAGCCATGGGAAATGCAAATGATCATGTGAAGGAAGTCGCAGATTACATTACTGAAGATGTTGATAATCATGGTATTGAATCTGGCCTCATCCATTTTGGTATTCTTTGATTTAAATTAAATTATTCTTCTCAATAATTGATTATTTTTTTGTGTGGTATCTGTTTTTAACGGATCTTTTATAAAAAGGCACAATATGTGTATATAATTAATCGAATCACTTAAAATATTTAGTTATGAGAAGTATATTATGGTTAGTCGCAGTCATTTGTATTGTGGTATGGCTTTTAGGAATGTTGGGTATCGTACCTGGAATGGATACGGGATATTTAGTTCATGTATTGCTGGTTATTGCAATCATTGTTGTTCTTTATAATCTGATATCAGGCAGAAGACCCCTTGATTAAGATCTAAGTAGAAACTGAAAATAAAAAGCTGGAAATAGACCTTTACGTCATTATTTCCAGCTTTTTTTATTTATAATTTTAACTGAATTATTTCCCTGCTGCTTTGGCAGTACCTGTTGCGCCCAGCTTAGATTTTACAGCAGATGTGATATCTTCTCCGCCATCCATATAGGCAATATTGCTGTTTCCTTGTGAAGCTGCAACGTCAAATACATAGGCCAGTCCTTTTTCTTTGGCCACTGTTGAGATCATCCCGTTTACTTTTTGCTGGATCGGTGTAAACAGCTCAGTCTGTTTTTTGGAAATATCCTGTGCCGCTTTTGTTCTTGCCTCTTCAATACCTTTTCCCAAAGTCTGAAGCTCCGTCTGTGCAGCAGTAAGCTCCTTAACAACAGCTTCCTTATTCGCTTCACTGATGGTTTTTTCCTTATCCTGTGCTGCTTTCAGCTTGGTCTGGAAGCTTGCGATCATCTTTTCAATATCTGCCTGCTTTGTTTTTGTGTATGTGTCAAGAGAGGCTTCTGCCGTTTTTGCTTCAGGAAGAGTGGCAAAAATTTCATCAGAATTTACGTGGCCGATCTTCTGCTGTGCATTAGCCATATTGGTGGTCAGGAAAAGCCCTGCTGCTATCGAAAATGTTGTGATTAACTTTTTCATCTTGTAATAATATATTTAATTTTTATCTTTTAAAATTCAGCAAATATAATAAATATAACTAAACACCTAGTGATATTGTTAAAAAGAAGCCCGGAATAGTTCCCGGACTTCTATTGAAAGTATAAACGTAAAAAGAGATTATTAAAAATTATATCGTAATCCCAGTTGAGCCTGGAACCTTGAAGCAAACTGATCAATCGTGTAAGGTAATCCCGGAGTGGTAAAATTATACGTCGGATCTCCTGCTGAAGGCTGCCCCGCTGCGATATTTCCTGTTTTTGTAAGTCCTACGCTTGATGTAGAGTTAAAGGTATTGGGCACGAAATACACTTTACCCCAGTCTTTATTCAGCAGGTTGGTAAGATTAATAATGCTTAAAGAGATCTGAAGCGTATTCTTCGATTTCTGGCTCAGCCTGATCTCATCCATGATCCTGAAGTCGGCCTGGATATTCCATGGCGTGAAATCTCCGTTTCTTTCGGTAAATTTCCCTCTTCTGCTGTTCAGGTATTCATTGCTGCTGATGAATTTCTCATAGTCGGCCACCTGCTGTGCTGCGGAAACAAGGATATTTCCTGAAGCATCTTTTATGGGAACGATATATTTCGCCGCTTCGGCTGCATCTTTAAAGATATAGGCCAGACCTGCCGCCTGTCCCGTATTGGCGATCGTACTGTTTACAAATCCCCAGGTAAAAGGATTTCCTGACTGCGCGTTGAAGTAAACATTAGCCGATAATCTGTTAGATTCAGAAAGCGGTATGCTATACCCTAGATTGGCTACGACCCTGTTCTTGATCGCAAAATTAGATGTCGACAGTTTCGGATCGTTTGGGGTAAGCGACTGGTTCATCTGCCAGTTGCTTTCCATGGAGTTTCTGATTCCGTTGGTGATGTCTTTCGCATCTCCGTACGTATAGGCTACAAAGAAATTCAATCCGAAATTATAAGCCTTTGAAAGCTGTGCCGTCAGGTTGTAACGGTAGCCTTCTTTGGTATTGGAAAGCATATAGGCATTGGAGAAATTGCTGTTGATATTCGTCGTGTAGATTGGCATCTCATGATTGGTGTCATAGCTGAAATACGTTACATTATCCGTCTTATTTACTTGCTGGAATTTAAGATCATAAAGAACTTTCGTATAAATTCCTTCGAGGGTAAGTTTATATCCGGACAAAGTATAATCAAAGGCTAAAGAGCTTCTCCATACTCTTGGCATTTTAAAATTATTGTCAATTAAATCCACCTGTACTTTTGAAGAATTCTGCCATTTCGGGAAATTCCCGCTTGTAAGGGGATCACCGTTGGCTGCCAGCTGAGCAGCGGTAGGCGCATTATAATCGTAGCTTCCGAAACCTACCCCATCATTATAGTAGGCATACCCCAGCCATGCAAAAGGAATTCTTCCCACAAAAATACCTGAACCTCCACGCAATACAACAGATCGGTCCTGGGTAAGATCTAAATTGAAGCCTAATCTTGGCGAAAGTGTAGGCTTATTAAGATAGTCGTTGGTAAGCTGGCTAAGCGGTGTGTAAGTATAAGTATTTCCATAATTCGGGTCTGCGGGAGAAGAAGTTACTTTTGGGCTCAGGACCGGTTTATTCGGAAGATCGGTGTAATCGACGCGTATTCCCGGGGTCAGTCTCAGTCTTCCCAGGTTGATTTCATCCTGAAGATAGGCGGATAAAAGATTAACCTTATAATGAGCATACGGATTATCAAAAAGGCTTTGTCGGTCTGCTCCGTCAAAAGAATAAGTCCCTCTGATTCTTGCCGGATTGGAATTATAAAAATCATTTAAGCTTTTATAGGAAATCCTTCCGTTCAGGGCATTCACAAAGCCGTAATCGATATTGTACAATTCGTTGTGGGTTCCCAGTAAAAAGGTGTGATGTCCTGTTTTATAGGTAAGGTTGTCCGTAATCTCGAAGGTTTTCTGCTTCATGTTGAAAACGGTGGCTTCCCTGTCGTTTCCTAACAAGATCGTTCCGCCGTTGTAGGCAATTTCCACCTGTGGGAACATGGCATTCTGGGAAGTCGGGTCGCGGTAATCGTGGATCGATGAATAACCCAGAACCAGATTGTTGTTCCAGCGGTCGTTAAAGCGGCTTTTCAATTCCAGCGTTGTGGTGGAAGCCGTATTTTTCTGAACGAAATCCATGCTTGAGAAACGGAAATTGGCGCCATCCCGTTCAAGATTCGAAGCCTGGGAAAATACCGTGTTGTTTTTAATGGATAAAGTGTGCTTATCATTAATTTTCCAGTCCAGTTTATTGAAAAGCTTGGCACTTTCGGAGAAGTTGTTGTACTGATCAAATGTTCCGGCATTGAAACCGTATTTACTTTTAACGAAGTCGGCGATCTGCTGGGCAACGGCAGTCCCTACCAGAGATCCCTGATCTCCGGCGTTGTAGAATACGGGATCTGTTCTTTTGGTGTATTCAAGATTGCTGAAAAGGAATACTTTATCCTTCACAACCGGCAGGCCTACCCTTCCTCCATAGATGAAATCTTCGAATGATTTGGGCATTTTAGAATTGTCTCCTACACGATTGTTACCGGTAATGGCTGCATTTCTTCCGTACATATAAAGAGATCCTTCCACATTGTTGCTTCCGCTTCTTGTTACGGCGTTAATGCTTCCTCCGAGAAAATTTCCCAGCTTCACGTCGTAAGGCGCGATATAGACCTGTACATCCTGGATGGCATCCAGACTGATGGAGTTGGAGCGCGTGCTGCTTCCCGGCATTCCCGAAGTTCCGGTCTGTCCGCCCAATGAAGGGCTGAAGCCGATGGCATCATTATTTATCGAACCGTCAATCGTGACATTATTGTATCTGAAGTTGGTTCCGTTGAACGAGTTGTTGGCACTTTGGGGAACCAGTTTCGTTACATCCTGGATTCCCCTGTTGATATTCGGCAATCCTGAAATCTGTGCCTGGCTGATGCCCACTCCGAATTTGGCAGTCGTAGACCTTTTGGAGGTAAGCTTTACCTCATCGATTACCTTTTCCTTATTGCCGATCTCTACCACGGGAAGATCATTGTTTCCCAGAGAAAGCTGCACATTTGTGTTGGAATAAACGGTGGTGTTTCCGTCTTTGATCTCAATTGAGTAAGGTCCGCCAGGCTGCAGGTTGTCCAGGCTGAACTGCCCGTTCTTATTCGATTTGGTTTCGAAGACACTGTTGGTGGGAACGTGAATTACTTTAATCGTCATTTCGGAATTCGTACCCCGTAGTCTCCCGAAGATCTTAGAACTTGTTTCCTGAGAAAACACAAGGCTGAAAGATAATAATGCAATAGCACAGATTACTTTTTTCATTTTTTTATACTTCAAATTTGTACCACAAAAGTATTCTGAAGTCACGTTGCAGTCTGTTAATACACAGATAACATTACATGACATAATGCTTAACATTTCCTTAAAAAAAAATTAAAAACATTCGTTTGGATAATTCATTTTTTTAATTCCAGCCTCTTTGTATCTGATGAATCTCCCTGTTTATCGGTTTTATGGCTTTAAGTTTTATTTAAGCTTTTTGTAACATTTAATTATTCAGGGGCCTTTCATAAAAAAAGTCTCCGCTTGGGAGACTTTCAGGAGAACAGTTGTATGTTATTCCGGAACCTGCGCCTTCTCATAGATCAGGCCTTCCGATTTCAGCTCTTTCCAGAAGTCGGAAGGGATATTTTTCTCGAGGGCCTTTGCATTATCTTCTACCTGTTCAGGTTTGCTAGCTCCGGGAATGATGGAAACAAATTCGTCGGCTGCCAGGACAAACTGCAGGGCAGCATCTACAATATCAATATCGTATCTTTTAGCGATCTCTTCGATTTTATCACGCTTTTCAGTCATGCCTTTCGGGATAACGTCTTTATAATTATATCTCGGTCTTCCATTGATAAATCCTGAATTATAGCCTGCCCCTGAGACAAGCTTTACTCCTGCCTTTTTTACCGCCGGAAGCAGCCTGTCCACCGCATCTTCATGTTCAAGGATAGAATACTGGGTAGCCGATAAACAAATGTCAGGATCCGCAGAATCAATGCAATCGAGGATAGGTTCTATTTTATTGACTCCCATTCCCCAGGCCTTGATGACGCCCTGATCTCTCAGTTCCGATAATACTTTAAATGCCCCTTCCCTCGCCTGTTTCAGGAAATACGGATAGCGGTCGCCCACCTGGTCTTCCGAAAGATCGTGAACGTAGACAATATCAATATGGCTGAGTCTTGTCCGCTCCAGGCTTTCTTCAATCGACCTTTTAATAGCATCAGCCGTATAGTTGTGCTCGAAGTCAAAGTTAAGGGGGGCCTGCCACATGGTCGGTGGCACCTCATCTTCCGGAACTTCCACAAATAAACGCCCTACTTTTGTAGAAAGAACAAACTCATCGCGATTCATTCCGTGCAGGAAATTTCCGAATCTCCTTTCGCTTTTCGTAAGTCCGTACCATGGCGATGTATCGTAATACCGTATCCCAAGGTCCCAAGCTTTTTGCAGCACTTCATAAGACTGCCCGTCGGTAAGCGGTTCGAAAGCGGTTCCTATGGCGACTCCGCCTATTCCTAACCTGTGTTTTTCCGTTAAAATGTCTGATTTCATGTGATAATATTTAATGATTTGGTTTCTTATCCGGTACAAACATTGTGCAGATAAGCATGTAAAAGAGAATATTCTTTACTTTTACCATTATTTAACTGGAATGGCAAAGACTGAAATACTTTTTCACAGGGATGAGCTGAAATCGACAGGCATTGAAATTATTAGTATGCATGGGCTTGAATTTAAAGATAAAGCTCCGCATCGTGATGATCATTTTATGCTGATTATTCAGCAGAAAGGAAGTTTCAGCCTGGAGCTGGACTTCCGTGAAGTTACCTTATCAGGACCATCGTTATGTTTTGTGGCTCCGGGGCAGGTTCATCAGTATCTCGATCACGACCATCATGAAGGCTGGCTTGTTTTTGTAGAAGCTTCTCTGGTCACCAGGCCTTATCTTGAAGTTTTAAATACGGCCCTCAACGCTTACCAGGCCTGCCCGATTTCACCGGACCATCTTATTTTCAGTTTTGTTTCAGTCTTTACTTCAATACTTGACACACCAAAAGAGGCTTTCAGTGATTCGGTAATAATTTCTCTTACCGATGGTCTCATGGGAATGTTTATTCAGAATATCCTGCAAAACCGGCACCCGGAAAATGTCATCGGCGGGCAGAAGTATAAGACAGCAGTTGAATATAAAAAGCTCGTTCAGCATCATTTCAGGAAATTCAAGCAGGTAAAAGAATATGCGGAACTACTGAATATCACGCCGCTTTATTTAAATGAAATGGTAAAAGAAATAACCGGTTTTTCTGCGGGCCACTGGATCAAAGAAGAAATTATTCTGGAAGCGCAGCGTCTTTTGTACTACACCGATCTGGATATTAAGCAGATCGCCGATCGGTTAGGCTATGACGATCATGCCTATTTTTCAAGATTCTTTAAAAAGAATACGGGCCATACCGCTTCTCAGTTCAGGATTAAAAAACATTATTTGTCCAAGGATTCCCTTTAAATAGCCATCGCTTCCGTTTCTTTCCCGCGATAATTTTGTTACCGTAAATAATCAATAAAAACGGTATGACACACAGGAAAACAAAACAAGCCGGAACCTCCGGCAAAGAAATTATCCGGACAAAAAGATCATTGGCAAACGCTCTTTATCCATTGATCCTTTCGGTCTTTGCAGTTTATCTTACGATGGGAATCTCTTTGGGAGTATTACCGGGATTCATCAAAAGCGATCTGCAATTCGGAAACCTTGCCATTGGAATAACAATCGGTCTCCAGTCGCTGGCTGCTCTGCTTACGAGAGCTTATGCCGGGAAGATCACCGATACGCTGGGATCGAAAGTAAGCCATCATCGCGGAGTCTTTTTAATTTTTATAGCCGGATTAATCTACCTTTCCGCCGGCTTTTCAGGAGATTTCCCAAACCTGGCTTTAGGCCTGCTTATGATTTCAAGAATCGTTCACGGAATCGGTGAAAGTATGTTGGTTACCGGAGCTTTGACCTGGGGGATCGGCCTTCTCGGAGTCGGGAATTCAGGAAAAGTAATGACCTGGAACGGCATAGCGATGTATGCGGGAATCGCGTTGGGAGCACCGCTGGGTATCTGGGTTAAAGATCTTTCCGGGATTGTATTTCCGTTTGGCCTGATCGCTCTTTTATCGGTCGTAAGCGGGCTGTTTACCGGCAGATTGCCTGTGGTTGCAGCAGATCCTTCCCATGTTCGTATTCCCTTTTACAAAGTGGTCGGCAAAGTGCTGAATCAGGGATTTGCTCTGGCTTTTTCATCTATAGGTTTTGCCTGCATTGCTTCGTTTATAGGATTGTTTTTTGCAGATAAAAACTGGAGCGGCGCCTCATTGGGATTTCTCTGCTTTGGTGGGTCTTACATTGTGACGAGACTTTTTTTTGCTTCTTATCCTAATAAATTCGGAGGGTATAAAGTAGCAATCGCTTCATTTGCTGTTGAAATCACCGGGCAATTGCTCATCGGGTTTTCAACGTCCGGATGGATGGCCATCCTGGGGTGTGCGTTTACAGGAATCGGTTTTTCTCTGGTATTTCCGGCGTTGGGAGTGTTGGCAATTAAAAAAGTTCAGCCGCAAATGAGAGGAACTGCCTTAGGTGCCTATTCCGCATTTTTTGATCTTTCTTTAGGAGTAGCCGGTCCCGTTGCCGGGTTGATTGCGGGTTGGTTTAGCTACCAGTCAATTTATATTTTCGGAGCCATAAGCGGTTTATGTGCCCTGCTTGTTTTATGGAAAGATAAGAAAACCGTCCTTTAATCAGTATCATCTTAAAGCAGCAGATCATCTTTAAAACGCTAACCGGAATGCCGATGATCGCGGCATATTTTCCCTCTTCAAAAAACGTCGAAAGGTTTTAGGTAAAACCCTTCGACGTTTTGAGTAAAAGGTTTCGATGTTTTAGGGAAAACGTTTCGACGTTTTTACCCTGTTCAAAACAGAACATATTTAAGCCTTTTAAACTGATGAAATCATATGATTTTTTCAGAGTATATTATTTAAATAAAAACAACATGAGAAATACGATCTCGGGTATTGCATTAATCTTCCGTGAATTAATACCACAGACTTGCCCTTTGGCTTTATTATTGGACTGGTTCAGGCACCATTTCAATATAAAATAGTATGAAAAAGCATATCGTTATTGTCGGCGGAGGTTTTGCAGGGGTGAACCTGACGAAATCCCTCGTGAATGACAAACGTTTCAGAATCACGCTTGTTGATAAAAACAATTATCATTTTTTTCCACCGCTTATTTATCAGGTGGCGACCTCATTTATCGAGGCATCCAATATCAGCTATCCTTTCCGGAAATTGATTTCCAATTATAAGAACGTGAATTTCCACATGGGCAGCCTGGTGAAAGTAGATCATCAGAACAATATCCTTGAAACGGATCATGGTACTTTAAAATACGACTACCTCGTGCTGGCCATGGGAACCGAGTCTAATTTTTTCGGAATGGAGAATGTAAAGAAATGCGCCTTACCGATGAAAACGATTGACGAAGCACTTTACCTCAGAAACTATATGCTGCTGACCCTTGAAGAAGCGGCAAGAAATAAAAATGTAAAGGAAGCACAGAAGCTCCAGAACATTGTGATCGCCGGAGGCGGTCCCACCGGTGTAGAGCTTGCCGGGATGATCGCCGAAATGGGAACGTATATTGCCGAAAAGGAATACCCGGAAATAAAGCTTGGGCTTTCTAATATTTATCTGATCGACGCTTTGCCTACCCTGCTCTCCCCGATGAGCAAAATGGCCCAAGAAGCCGCTTACGAAAGACTTAAAAAGCTGGGGGTAAAGATTATCCTCAATACGGCAGTAAAAGATTACGTAGACTGCAAAGTTATCCTTGGCGACGGACAGACCATCGAAACGGAAACCCTGATCTGGACCTCAGGAGTCATTGGCCGGGAAGTGCCGGGAATTCCCGAAGAGAGTGTAGGCAAAGGAAGAAGACTGCTGGTAGATGCCTATAATAAGGTAAACGGAACCACCAATATTTTTGCACTGGGAGATATTGCCCTGCAGCTTACCGAAGAAAAATATCCGAAGGGGCACCCCCAACTCGCGCAGGTCGCTATTCAGCACGCCAAAAACTTAGGAAAGAATCTCAAAAGGATTGAAGACGAAAAGGTACTCATTCCTTTTGAATACAACGATAAAGGAAGCATGGCCATCATTTCGAAATTTGATGCGGTGGTCGATTTGCCGAAGTTTTCATTTAAAGGATTTTTAGCATGGCTTACATGGCTTTTTATTCATATCATTCCATTGGTGAGTTTCAGCAGCAAAGTGCGTCTGGCATTCAACTGGCTGCGTCTTTTCATTACCAACAATCCGTCGATCCGGCTTATTTTAAGGCCTAAAAGAGATGCCACGGATCATTCCTGATTTTAATATTCATGATATATTTCATAAATTTACCAGACTGTAAATATTCTTTTACAGGATAAAATCTCAACAGTGAATATTCATCATAAGAAAAAGTTTCTGAGCTTTCTTAAGTTTAAAAGAGACTTTCAAAAGTACGGACTTGAAAAAGCAAGAAGTTACGAACTCATTCTTCATTGGCTCAACAACAGATTAAGCAGGAATCAGTTTCTGGTGCTTTCGGGAATTCTTGTGGGCTGTACTGCCGGGCTGGCGGGGGTTCTGCTGAAGTCGCTCGTTCACGCGATCCATCATTTCATTACGACGAAAGTTCACTTCGAATACCAGATCCTGTTTTATATCATCTTTCCTTTCCTGGGAATTGTTTTAACGGTAAGTATTGTTCTGACGCTGTTTAAAGGCCAGGACCGGAAAGGGATCGGAGCGATCCTGTATGAGATTGCGCAGAACTCAAGCATCGTGTCTTCCGTGAAAATGTATTCACAGATCGTACAGAGTGCGGTGACCGTCGGGTTGGGAGGTTCGGCGGGTCTTGAAAGCCCGATCGCAGTGACCGGAGCAGCCATAGGTTCCAATTTTGCCCAGACTTACCGCCTGAACTATAAGGAGAGAACGCTGTTGCTGGCTGCCGGTGCTACCGCCGGTATTGCTTCGGCCTTCAATGCTCCTATTGCCGGGATCATGTTTGCTTTTGAAATTCTGCTGACCGGAGTGGTATTTACCGATTTTATCCCGCTTGTGGTAGCAGCGGTCTGCGGAAGTCTGCTTTCCAGAATCCTCCTTCAGGAAGATGTGCTCTTCAGGTTTTATACCAGAGAAGCTTTTAACTATAAGAATGTTCCATATTATCTAATTTTAGGAATCGTTACCGGCCTTTATGCGAGATACTTCGTGATTATTTCTAAGAAAGTGGAACATTTCATCATGAAATTAAATATGTCGAGGCTCCGAAAAGCGATGTTCGGCGGCGCGGTTCTGTCTTTACTGTGTGTACTTTTCCCGCCTCTGTTCGGCGAAGGATACGAAACGGTAAAGGCATTTACCAATGGCGATATGCACCGGATTATTGAGAACAGCCTGTTCCGGTATTTCGAGATCGGCAATTTTACGATTATCGTTTTCCTGATTCTTGTCTTGTTGCTAAAGGCTTTTGCAACGTCATTCACCATTTTCAGCGGAGGAAACGGAGGAAACTTCGCTCCTTCCCTTTTTGCCGGTGGCACGGTGGGCTACCTGTTTGCCCTTATCTGCCAGCAGATCGGTTTCGCTGATGTTCCGGTAACCAACCTGGTACTGGTAGGGATGGCCGGAGCCATGAGCGGCGTGATGTATGCACCGCTGACTGCCATTTTCCTTATTGCGGAATCGAGCTTCGGATATGATCTTTTTATTCCGTTAATGATTGCTTCCATTATGTCTTACCTTATTGCAAAATGGTTCTCTCCCATCTCCCCGGAATTAAAGTCTCTTGCTGACCAGGGCAAGATCTTCACCAATAAGCATGATAAAAACATCCTGTTTTCCCTAAAGACGGAAGATTTCATTGACCGATATTCACAGGCTATCAATGAAACGGCACCCATTACGGAATTATTTGAACTGGTAAAGAACGGAAACAAAAACATTTTTGCAGTGGTCAATGATGATAAAACCCTTCGTGGGATCCTGACGCTTGACGATATTCGCCCTTATCTTTTCACCAATGATGAGGTTTCGTCTTCGGTAGGCCAGATTATGAAACCTCCTGCGGCCGTCATCCATCCGGAAGATCAGCCTTTACAGATTCTTCAGACGTTTGATGATACCGCCGTTTGGAATCTGCCTGTTGTCGATGCCCAGAATAAGTTTATCGGCTTTATTTCCAAATCGACCATCCTGATGAGCTACCGGCAGCTGCTGAAAGAATATTCTGAGTAATTGTTGCTCATTCACACATAAAAAAACCGTTTAGTCGATACACTAAACGGTTTTTTTATTGGGATAAACTGCTTTATTGGCTGGCTTTATTCAACATTTCCATATCGGCTTTATTCAGTTCAAGTTTGGGGGCTGCGAATAAGGTTTCCAGTTGAGATTCACTGGTCGCACTCACGATCGGTGCTGTGATCAGAGGATGGGCAAGCAGCCACGCCAAAGCTACTGTTGCGGGCTTTACATGATGTTTTGCGCTGATTTCGTCGAGGGCTTTTAAAACTTCCGTTCCTTTCGGATTCAGATATTTTCTTGCACCCTCGCCTCTCTGGCTCTTGGACAGATCGTCTTCGCTGCGGTATTTACCGGTTAAGAATCCTGAAGCCAGCGACCAGTATGGAAACACACTTAAGTCGAATTCTTCTGCCAAGGGGGCGTAGTTTTTCTCAAAACCTTCTCTTTCCATTAAATTATAATGCGGCTGTAAGGCGACATATTTCGGGAGATTGTTCTTTTCTGCGGTTTCCAGGGATTCCCTGAGCCGTTCCGGGGATAAATTGGAAGCGGCGATATAGCGCACTTTTCCGGCTTTGATAATTTCATCATAAGCCTGTAAGGTCTCTTCCACGGGCGTTACTTTATCATCAAAATGGGTATAGTAAAGATCAATGTGATCGGTCTGAAGTCTTTGCAGCGATTCATCAACGGATTTCAGGATGTGCTTTCTGCTGATGTCAAAGCCGTGCTCTTTGGTTTCGGAGCCTACTTTTGTAGCGATGACCAGGTCGTTCCTGTTTACCCGGCTTTTCATCCACCGGCCGATGATTTCTTCGGATTGCCCGCCTTTGCCGTTCACCCACCAAGAATAGGTGTCTGCCGTATCGATAAAATTAAATCCTTCACCGGTAAACCTGTCAAGAATATCAAAAGATTCTTTTTCATTTAAAGTCCATCCGAAAACATTTCCGCCGAAGTTTATGGGAGCTACCTGTAAATCTGTGTTCTTAATTGTTCGTTTATTCATAATGATATTTTAAGATCGTATATAAAGGTAGCAAATTTTACTCCTTTAAATAGATCACGTTCTCTATGCGCCATATATTTTTCATCAATGAAAAAAGACCAGCATTTGCTGATCTTTCATTATTTTTTATAAAATGATATTTCTATATTTCTCCCATTACATACATGTTTTGCATGGTGGGAACCGAACTTCCGCCCTGCTTTTCCAGGGTGATGGCAAATGCCTGTGCTTTCGGAATACTGGCCAATGCAATTCTGCTGTCTTTATCCTCGGTGTACATTCCGGCATTTACCGGCTTTCCGTCTGCAATGGCCCAAAGCTGATACTGCATTCCCTCGGGAGCTTTCGGAAGTTTGTCTGCATTAAGGTAGACTTCCTTCGTTTTGGTATCCCAGAAGACCATAGCTTTGGAGTCTGTGTGTTTTTCCACGCCTTTCAGCATGACCATTTTCATATCCGGATTAGAAACCATTTCCATTTTCCGGTTCATTTTCTGCATGGCAAGCTCCTGGTTTTTCTTCTCAGTATTCATTCTGGCCAATTCCTGCTTCGTATTTTCCTGATCGCTCATCCAGAAAATATTGCCGGCTACGCTGATCAGAAATAACAGAGATGCGGCAATGGCAAAAGTTTTCCAATTGCTGTTTCCGTGAGTTTTTATCTGTTCCTGATCCTGGACGGCAGGAATATCTGTGGATATGATGGGAATGATCTCTTCCTTAGTCTGTTCCTTTTGAATTTTACTCCAGATCTTTGTTTTCAAATCATCCGGAGGTGCTACAGCCTGTGCTGTGGCAAGATCTTCCAGTGTTTTCTGTGCTTCTTCGAAAGCGGCTTTCACTTCAGCATTATTCTTCATCACACACTCCAAAATACCTGCTTCCTCGGGAGAAGCAAGACCTAGAATATAAGATTCTATAATTCCGGATGATATGTATTCTTTAGTGTTCAATTTATCGATAATCTTTTAATAAATCTTTTAATTTCATAAGGGCATTCCGCATTTTGGTTTTTACCGTTCCCAGGGGGATCTTCAGTTTTTCTGATATTTCATTCTGGGTATATCCCTGGTAGTAAGCCAGGTCGATGAGCTCTTTTTTATCGGTTTCCAGGCTTTCCAGCACATTGTTGAACCCTATGAAATCGGAGGTGTCGTTGGTTGTGGAAAGTTCTGCAGAGTTATATACGAAATCCGGTAACGGTTGGTTTTTCAGCTCGTTCCGGAAGCTTTTGGATTTTAAATAATCGATAGCTGTGTTTCTGGCAATATTGATCATCCAGGTATAGAATCTTCCTTTGGACGCATCGTACTGATGTATTGAATTCCAGATTTTGACAAACACATCCTGAATGATTTCTTCCGTATAGTCTTTTGACTGAACAATTCGGAGGATAACCCCATAGAGTGCGCCGGAATAGTGGTCATACAAATAATGAAAACCATTTTCGTTTTTCTCTTTTAGCAAAACGATCAGCTGCTCTTCCGAATACTGTGTTTTAATAGCGAATATTTTTCTTTCCAAATGTAATAAAATAAAACAAATAACAAGCAATACTCAAACCATCTTTTAAAATCCTAATAAAATGAATGAAGCCTTTCATATTCTTCAATATTATTAAAAGATAATTTAATATTTAATGAAATTATTTTGTCGTTTTTGATTTTTATTTAAAAATAAGTAGCTGGTTTATAATGTTTTGTGATTTTTTTTATGAAAACTAAAACTGAAATGAAACCTACCTCGTAAATGGAATCAGAGGAAAATTTTAATTCAAACACATTATTAACTTAAAAATTAAAAAAATGAACACTAAATCCAAAATCGCAGTTTTCAGTATGGTGGCCTTATCATTTGCATTCGGTGGTAATGCGGCTGCTCAGAGCATGAAAGAAAAAACAGTAATGGTTGGCGGTGCGCCCATGTACCCATCAAAGAATATTATTGAAAATGCCGTAAACTCCAAAGATCATAAGACGCTGGTTGCCGCCGTAAAAGCTGCAGGCCTGGTTGAAACTTTAGAGGGATCGGGTCCGTTTACCGTATTGGCTCCTACCGATGCAGCCTTCGCAAAACTTCCGAAAGGAACTGTAGAAAATCTTGTGAAGCCTGAAAATAAGGCTATGCTCACTAAAATTCTAACGTACCATGTTTTGCCTGGAAGATATAGCGCAAAAGAAATCTGGGCAGCGGTAAAAGCAGGAAACGGTAAAAGCATGATGAAAACGGTAGAAGGTGAACAGCTTACGTTCTGGACGAAGGGCAAAGATCTATATGTAAGGGATTCGAAAGGGAATGACGCAAAAGTTACGATCGCTGATGTCAATCAGTCGAACGGAGTGATTCATGTAATAGATACGGTTTTGATGCCGTAGTGGTTTGTTAGTATTGGAACAGCATACAAGTTATGCTGTTTTTTTTCCAGTAAATAACACTTAAACAATAATATTATGAAAAAAACTATCAATGTTTCTAACCAGGGAGCGACTCTGGATGCCGGCAGAAGAAATTTTTTGAAGCTCAGTGGTGTGGGTCTTGCCATGGCAGGGCTTACCCTAATCGGCTGTGACGATAATGAATTTGATTTCATGCAGAGTAATGTCTTTGATCTTGGCAAAGGCGATGTAGGCATTCTGAATTATGCGTACGCCCTGGAGCAGCTGGAAGCTGATTTTTATACTAAAGTTGTAAATAATTTTTACTCCGGAATTTCCAGCGTAGAAAAAGAAATTTTTACAGATCTCTACCATCATGAGGTGATCCACAGAGACTTCTTCAAAGCGGCCATCGGCGGTGCCACTTCCAATGTTCTGCCAACCCTTGAGTTTCAGTATCCAAATGTAAACTTTAACGACAGAAATTCGGTTCTGGCAACGGCAAAAGCGCTTGAAGATACGGGAGTTGCCGCGTATAACGGCGCAGGAAAATACATTACCAATGGAGATTATCTGGTCATTGCAGGAAAGATTGTCTCTGTGGAAGCGAGGCACGCATCAGCCATCAGAAACCTGATCAATCCGGGCAGTACAGATTTTTCAGGTGATGATGTCATTAACAGTAACGGGCTGGATCTTGCCAAAGAACCTAAAGACATCGTGATGACAGCAGGTGGTTTTATAAAGACGCCTTTCACATGGAAAGAACAGGGAATCGGATAATTACTCACTTCAAAAATCTACATTATGAACATTCTAAAACTATTAGATAAGCTTTCTGACGATAAATTTTTCACATCGAAAGCTACAAGATCAGAAACTATTGCCGGCATTTCTTCGATTGGTAAAAAAGCGGCTGTGGCTTCCATTCCGTTAGGATTGGGCGCGTTATTGACCACTCCTGCAAAGGCAGCTCCTGTCAATGATAATAACACATTTAAAACCGCTTTAACCGACGCGCTCCAACTGGCTCTAGTTCTCGAATATCTTGAGGACGAGTATTATGCCATAGGACTTTCTACTTCCGGTTTGATTTCCAGTGATGACAGGCCGGTTATTATGCAGATCTCCAAACATGAGTCGGCTCATGTAGCGTTTCTGAAAAGTACTTTAACCTCACTAAATGTTGTTCCCGGAGCCAAGCCTACCTTTGATTTTACAGCAGGAGGAATTTTTTCACCTTTTTCCGACTACAGTCAGTTTTTGACATTAGCACAAGCTTTCGAAGACACGGGTGTCCGCGCATACAAGGGACAGGCATTAAATGTGATGTCTAATAAATCGGTTCTGCAGGCCGCATTGCAGATTCATTCTGTAGAGGCGAGACATGCCTCACAGATCAGGAGAATGCGAGGAAATAAGGGCTGGATAGAACTTGCAAACGGTGGCGGTATGCCTTCTGCGACCGATCCTGTATATGCCGGAGAAGACAATATTAGCCAGGCCGGGTTTAATACTTCCACTGCTTTTGGAGCTGCGGCCGGTTCTGCGGCTTATGATGAAATATTGACGGGAAGTCAGGCACAAACTATAGCAGGTTTGTTTATTGATTAAAGAATATTATTTACTGATCAGATAAGATCTCATTCCCTTTCGGAATGAGATTTTTTTATTTAAAAAATGAAAATGAAAGAGATATGATCTTGTTATCATCCTGATGTGGAGAATTAATATCATTTTATTTTAAATTTTGTAACTTTAATACATGAAAGCAATAAGCGATCCTCATATTCTTAAAAAGAAATTAGTGAACGAAAGAGGAATAAAAAAAACAGCAAAGGTTTTCGCTGTAAGTGTGTTAGCATTGCTCGCTATTGGTTTTTGTACGACGTCACAAAAGCTGAATGCGGGATAAAGATCAGATAATCATGATTTTATAAATAAATTTGAATTTAGTTTTTGCATTTATAATTTTTTATTATATTTGTGAATCGAAATAATTTTTTTTCATCATTTGTGTTTTTTTAGGCTCCGTTAGGGGCCTTTTTATTTTTGATTAAGTGATGCGTTTCCTGTTGCTCGCTTTTACCCATTCATCTTTTTTACACTTGGGGCAGTTGCCGGCATTTCCGGTATCTTTTTCTTCGGTGTGGCCGCAGAATGTACAGGCATAATATCCCGATTCCTTTACAATCTTTAAAGCATGTGTTAACGAATCCGGCATAATTGGTAAACCATATTTTACATTTTCATCTTCAAAGTAAAATACACTTATTTCTCCTGAGATTTCTTCAATGGCCTTCTCGATCTGGCCGAGATGTGAGATGCTATTCAGTCTCAGTTCTGCGAAAAATTCGTCACTTCCGAGATTTTCTTTTTTAAAATTTTCAATAGAAAATTCTCCGTTTTCAATGAGACATATTGATTTGCCTTCTAAAAGGGTTTCAAACTTCTTACTTTTTCCGACGAGATAAGTGATCAGGGTGTACATCAGGATAATCAGAACAAATACGAGGATCGACGAGACTACTCCGACTTCTTTATAAAACATAGGGTCTCCTGCCGCGGAACCCAGTCCGATGATGACCACCAGCTCGAACAGGGAGAGCTGCTTGACTCCCCTTTTCCCCAAAAGCCTTAACCCGATGATAATGGTCACAAACATGATGATGGTCCGGAGGGCAATTTCAAGAAGGAATGACCATTCCTCCTGGCCGAGCAGAAGCTCTTTCCAGTCAAATTTTAAAAGAAGTATGGATAACATATTTTAATATTTTGCTTGAAAATTCAAATAGCAAGCCAAGAATATCCGTACGTTTTCTAAAAATGGTCCAGCACTTCTATAATATGATCATAAATGTAATCAAGTTCTTCGGCGGTAATACAGTACGGAGGAACAAGGTACATGATGTTTCCCAGGGGCCGTAGAATAATTCCTCTTTTTAAAAACTCTTTATATAGTGTTTTTCCGGTTTCATTAAAATAAGAAGTATGGCTGCTGTTGACCACTTCCCACGCTAAAATTGTTCCGGTTTGTCTTACATTTTCAGCTTTTGGATGTCTCCCAAGAATTTCTGAAAACGCTGAATGTTTTTTAACAATAAGATCAATTCTATCGTGAGTTTCGGGTATCAATAAAAGTTCCATGCTGGCCAGTGCGGCAGTGCAGGCTAACGGGTTCGCTGTAAACGAATGACCATGAAACAATGTTTTGTACCGATCGTCTGATAGAAATGCTTCAAAAATTTCCTGTGAACAGCTGGTAATACCCATCGGCATTGTGCCGCCGGTAAGTCCTTTAGAAAAACACATAATATCCGGCTGTTCCGAAAGATGATTGGCGGCAAAGAGTTTTCCTGTCCTTCCGAAACCGGTAAAAACCTCATCCTGGATCATCAGAATTTTCTGTTCTCTGCAGAATTTCATTAATTCAGACAGGTCTTCCGGCCTATGCATCAGCATTCCTGCCGCGCCTTGGATGAGCGGTTCATAAATGAAACAGGCTACCTCATCTGAAATATTTTCAATAAAAATTCTAAGATTGTCAAGATTTTCTGCAGTCGGAATGTCAATGAATATCACTTCAAAAAGCATTTCCCGGAAAGGATTTGTCCACGCACTTCTTCCGCTTACCGACATCGCTCCGAAAGTGTCGCCGTGATAAGCATTTTTAAAAGCAAGAATTTTTGTTTTCCTATTGTTTTGGTTGTGTGCGTATTGAATACACATCTTTAAAGCAACTTCTACTGCTGTTGAACCGTTGTCTGAATAAAAGATTTTCTTTTGATTTTCCGGAAGAATATTCAGGAGGTTTTCAGAAAGCTGTATCGCCGGTTCATGAGTGAATCCCGCAAAAATAACCTGTTCCAGAGTATTCAGCTGATCAGAGACTCTTTTGGCAATATGCGGATGAGCATGGCCGTGAAGAGTTACCCACCATGAAGAAACGGCATCAATATAATGCTTTCCTTTATCGTCATAAAGATAAATACCTTTTCCTCTCACTATGGGAATAATATCATCGGCTGTTTTCATCTGGGTATAAGGATGCCAGTTGACCGCTTGGTCCCGTTGGAATAAATTCATAAGTATTTAAAAAAATTAACTATTCACCATTGTTTTTTCTTTCACCATCGGTTTAAGTCCTAAATTTTTCAACATATGCAGATCTTCAGAGACTCCGGGATTTGGGGTGACAAGTAAAGTTTCCCTTTCACCTGTAAAGATGGAATTTGCTCCGGCCATGAAACACCAGCCCTGCTCAAACTCTGTCATTTCAATTCTTCCTGCACTTAAACGGATCATTGAAGAAGGCATGATAATCCTTGCTGCAGCAATCATTCTTACCATTTCCCATGTATCTGTTTTCTGGTTGTTTTCCAGAGGAGTTCCTTTTACCCTTGCCAAAGCATTGATCGGGACTGATTCCGGGTGCTTCGGCATTGTTGCCAAAGTTAAAAGCATGGAAATCCTGTCACCATGTGTTTCTCCCAATCCGATAATTCCTCCGGAACAAACGGTAATTCCTGCCTTTCTTACGTTGTTGATGGTATTGATTCTGTTGTCGAAAGTCCGGGTAGAAATGATCTCTTCATAATATTGTTCTGAAGTGTCCAGATTGTGATTATAGGCATACAGACCAGCTTCCTGTAGACGAATAGCCTGTTCTTCCGTCAGCATTCCTAAAGTACAGCAGACTTCCATTCCCAGGTCATTGACTCCTTTTACCATATCAATAACGCGGTCAAAATCACGGTTGTTACGGACTTCTCTCCACGCTGCGGCCATACAGAAACGGGACGAACCGCCTTCTTTTGCTTTTTTTGCATGTTCAATAACCTTTTCCGTCGGCAGGAGTGCCTGAACTTTGATATCGGTGTGATATCGTGCTGCCTGTCCGCAATACGAGCAGTCTTCGGGACATCCGCCGGTTTTTATCGACAATAAGGTAGACATCTGTATTTCTTCGGGATTATGCCATTCACGGTGTATAGTGGCTGCTTTGTATATAAGCTCAAGAAGTGGGAGATCGTAGATTTTCTCAATTTCTTTTTTTGTCCAGTTGTTTCTTAAGGTTGAATGATCTTTCATGATTTTTCCAGTTGTTCTGTTACGGTTTCTATTTGTTCTTCTGTTAATTCTTCGAGATGAGGGATTTTTATAATTTTTGTCTTTTGATGAATATTTTTAACAATAATTCTCTCGGTGTCTGGTGGAAAACTTCCATTAAGAATTAAATATTCTAGTTTAATTTTTTTTTGCTGTAAAGCCATCATCGATAGTAAAGTATGGTTGATGCATCCTAAATAATTCTTCACCACAAGCGCTGCCGGGACCTTGAGTTTTTCAATCAAATCCATTATAAATTCGTTGTCATTTAATGGAACCATCAGTCCTCCTGCCCCTTCGATGATCAGATGGTTGGTGGTTTCGGGAATTTTAAAATTATTTAAATCAATTTCAATCCCTTCTTCTTTAGCTGATTGATGAGGTGATGCGGCCAGCTTCAATCGGTAAGTTTCGGGATGGCAGGCTGTATTTTCACCGGTCCAGTTTTTTATTTTCATGGTATCGGAAAAATCCAGATCACCTGATTGCACTGGTTTCCAGTAATCTGCTTTCAAATACTTTGTTAATATAGCGGAACAGACGGTTTTTCCGACTTCGGTACCAATTCCGGTGACAAAAATTGACTGTCGGTAACTGGGTTTTTCTGATTTTTTATCTTTCAAAATCATCTTCTGTTAAATAAAATTTTTGATAGTTTGAGTGAGATCAATGATGTCCTTTGTTTTGTTAAAACTATGAATACATATCCTGAGTCTTTCGGTACATTCTTTTACGGTCGGACTGAAAATAGCGTATGTTAAAAATCCTTGATCTGATAAAGTATTTTTTAATGCTTTTAACTGCTCGTTGTCGGGAATAATGACTGCCTGGATTGGACTGTTTTCATGAGAAGGCGTTTTTATTTTCTGCCAGCGAAAGATTTTAATATTTTCCTGAAGCTGAGTTAATAATTTCCTGTTTGCATTCAAAAAATGATATCCTTTAAAAATGCTCATCCACTGAAAGTCATGTGATGAAGTCGTATAGATAAAAGGGGAAGCAAAATTGATGAGATATGACTTTATTACAGTATGGGTAAGAATTGCCGCACCATTTGTTCCAAGGGCTTTTCCATAAGTTACCACCGTCGCTAAAACCTTTTTCTGAAGCTTAAGGCTGTCGACCAGTCCATATCCGAAAACTCCGAAAGCGTGTGCTTCATCTATAATAAGTCCTGCGTTGTATTTTTCTGCGAGTTTAGCAATTTCAGCTAATGGAGCAATATCTCCATCCATTGAATACAAACTCTCAACAGCAATATAAACTTTACTTTGTTGTCTTTTTAGAATATTTTCCAGATGGTCGCAATCATTATGTTTGAATTTTAATTTCCTGCAGTTGGACATTTTGCAGGCATCATGTATCGATCTATGAATTTTTTCGTCAATAATAATCGAATCATGGCGCTGCGGAAGTGCTGAAAATAAAGCTAAATTAGCGTTGTATCCTGAAGGAAAAAGAAGAGCTGACTCATATTGATGTTCTCTGGCGATAAAGTTTTCGGTTTCTGTAATAATTTCCGTGTTTCCGCTGATTAATCGTGAGCCTGTGCTTCCGGTCAGTAAACGAGGGTTGTCCTGAACGGCTTCCAATAACATCTTCTGAAATTCTTGGTTTCCAGCAAATCCCAGATAATCGTTGGAGTAAAAATCAATACCTTTTTGTCTGGTCTGTAAAGTCCTCAGGGTTCCGTTCAGCTTTCGTTTTTCTAACGCTTCTTCGAATGGCAGAAAATCTTTATGCATAATCTTCCTGAAAAACTTCCTTAGAAATCGACTCGAGCCATTGCACATTCAGTGTACTTTCTATATCCAGAATATGTTTGGCATGGATTTTCCAGTCCGGTGAAAATTTATCAAGCTGACTGATCATTTCCTCTAAATGGCCTTCTTCCTCAAGAATAATTGATTTTACCATAATTCTTGAAGAATACTTTGTCAGAACCTCCTGATAAACAGGATATAATTCATCGGCGCGAACTTCAATGGCATAGGTTACAAAAAGATAGGCAGCATATTTTAACTCTTCTTTATTTAAATTAAAATTTTCCTGTAAATATTTACAAGTTTTCATGTCGAGGTGATGTAAATAATGCCTGGTAGAAGTAGATGCGAGTAATTCTTCATTTCGGTAATTTTCACAAGTATATGAAGTAATCTTAAGGATTTGTTTCTTAAGATAATAGGCGTGTCGGTGTTCTTCCGCAGCATGCTTTAGCTGAATCAGACTTACTTCAGTAGGATGCTCGCAGGCAGAAATTTTCCGGGCTCCGGCATTTTCCATATAAGATAAGGTATTGAGCCATTTGGCATGCGTTTCATTATGCTGAATAATATTTTCCAGGAGGTTATAAAGTGTCATTTAATTTATTTTAATCCAAAATTAGTATATTGCCGGATGGTTGTATGGTGCCAGTTTTAAGATAATGAATAGTCCGGTTAAAATTCCCTATCAAAGTTTTATCATCATAGACAGATCTTCTCAGGTTCCTGTTTACATGCAGATTTCCAATCAGTTGATTAATGCTATCCAGCGAGGGTTTCTTCCGTATGGAACAAAGCTTCCGGGAACCAGGGCTTTAAGCATGATCCTGAGTGTTCACCGCAATACCATTGTATCCGTTTATGATGAATTATTGGCTCAGGGCTGGGTAGAAAGCTTTCCGAATAAAGGAACATTCGTTATCGGAAAAGATCAGAATCAATCTGTTGAGATTAAACATTTTAAAAAAACTCATCTCGAAAACTATCCAAAAGCGACCGGATTTTCTTTTAAAACCTCCAATATATTGGATAATCCTTTTGAACATTCTCAGTGTGAATATATTTTTAATGACGGAACACCGGATATCCGTCTGACGCAGGTTGATCAGTATTCCCGGATTTACAGTTCTATTTTAAAAAGAAAAACCCATAAAATCGGACAGTACAATCATGACGGAAGTGAATTTTTTAAGCAAAATCTTTCACAATATTTAAATTTATCAAGAGGTTTGCCCATATCGAAAAATAATCTCCTTATCACAAGAAGTACGGAGATGAGCATTTATATCGTTTCTGAAATTCTTTTGTCTCAGGGAGACACTGTTTTGGTGGGTGAGCTTAGCTATTTTTCAGTTAACATGATCTTTCAGCGGACGGGTGTTAAGATTAAAACAGTACCCATTGATGAAGACGGAATCAACGTTGATGAAGTCCGGAAAATTTGTGAAAGGCAGAAAATCAGGATGCTGTACCTTACGCCTCATCACCACTATCCTACCACCGTTACTTTAAGTGCAGCAAGACGACTTGAATTATTAAATCTTGCCCAACAGTACGGATTTGTCATTCTCGAAGATGATTACGATTATGATTTCCATTATGATAAAAGCCCGATTCTGCCCCTCGCAAGCGCCGATACCGAAGGAATGGTGATTTATATAGGATCTTTTGGAAAGTCCCTGGCCCCGGGGTTTCGTACCGGTTTTATCGTGGCCCCTGAAAATATAATGGCTGAAATGCGAAAATACCTAGGCATTATAGACCGGCAGGGCGATATTTTAATGGAACATGTGCTTGGTGAATTGATCGCTGAAGGAGAAATCAACCGCTATCTCAAGAAATCTCTTAAAATCTACAAAGAACGGCGGGATTATTTTTCTTCTCTGCTTCAGGAGCATGTAAGCGAATTTATAGATTTCAAAATCCCTTCCGGAGGATTAGCGGTGTGGACAGAATGGAAAGTTCCTGTAAACCTGATGCAGCTTTCAAGGCTCTGTATTCAGGATAATCTTTTTATTCCGAAAACATTACTTTATCAGAACCGCAATCTTACAGCGATGCGGCTGGGTTTTGGAAATCTTAATCATGATGAAATGGCAAAATCGGTTGAAATTCTTTCATATCACAGTAAAAGTATTTCTGAATGAGATAAAAATTTTTGGTTGGATTTTTGAATATAGCATGTTAAATCTTTATCTCATTGAAATTAATCACATTTACAAATAAAGGCATTTACTGTCCGCAGGGAAAATTTTATATTGATCCTTGGCGGCCTGTGGATCTTGCTGTCATTACCCATGGACATGCCGACCATGCCCGCTGGGGAATGAAAAAATATCTCTGTCATCACTTTACCAAGCCTATCTTATACAAAAGAATCAGTGAGGATATCGAATGCCAGAGCGTGGAATATGGTGAAATTCTTACTATCAATGGGGTCAAAGTCTCTTTCCATCCGGCCGGACACATTATCGGTTCTGCGCAGATCCGTCTGGAATACAAAGGGTACGTAAGTGTGGTCTCCGGGGATTATAAGGTCCAGGATGACGGGCTGAGTACCCCTTTTGAACTGGTAAGATGTAATGAATTCGTTACGGAAAGTACTTTCGGCCTTCCTATTTATAACTGGCTGGAAGTGGATGATTTAAATAAAAAGCTTCAAAACTGGGTATTAAGGAACAAGGAAAACCAGAAAACATCGGTATTTATAGGATACTCTTTAGGAAAAGCCCAGAGAATAATGAAAGCGGTGGAAGGGCTGGGCAAAATCCATGTTCACTATTCTATCGGTAAGCTGAACGAAGCTTTTGAAAACGTGGGAATTGATCTTCCTGATTACGAAGTGCCCGATTTCAGGGAAAGTGTAAAGCATCTTCAGGACGAAATTGTGATCGTTCCGCCCGCACTTCTCGATAGCAATGTGATAAAAAAAATTCCCAATGCTGCCACGGCAATCTGTTCCGGGTGGATGCAGGTGCGGGGAGCCAGAAGATGGAGAAGTGCTGATGCCGGCTTTCCGATGAGTGATCATGCCGACTGGAAAGGTTTGTTACAGGCCATTAAAGCGACGGAGGCCGAATTGGTACACGTCACCCACGGTCAGACTGAAGTTTTCTCTAAATATCTAAATGAAATAGGAATACAATCTGATGTTGTGGAAACACTGTACGGAGATGATGACGAAGAAGAGACCGAAAAAGAAATCATAAAAGAAGAAAAACAGTAACCTCGACTTTGTTTGTAATGTGTTCCTACGCAGCCCTGCTTGAACGGAGCTCTCCCGAGGCGCTGGAAAATGCACGGATCGGGAAGCGGGAGTGGAAGACGGAAAAAGCTGCCCAAAAAACTACAGAAAATTTATGAAACATTTTGCTGAACTCATTAATGCCCTGGAAAGCACCAACAAAACCAATGCTAAAATCGATGCGATCATTGATTATCTCGAGCGTGCGCCCGATGAAGATAAAGTTTGGTTTATCGCTCTGTTTACGGGGAAAAGGCCAAAGCGGAATGTCAATACCAATTATATGAAAGAATGGGCCCTGGAGATTACCGGTCTTCCTTTCTGGCTGTTTCAGGAGAGTTATTCGTCAGTGGGCGATCTTGGTGAAACCATCTCACTGATACTTCCTCCGCCCACCCAAAAAATCGAAAGATCATTATCCGACTGGATGAACGAAATTATTAAACTGAAAAGTAAAGGCGATGCTGAAAAAAAAGAATTTGTCCTGCACTCCTGGAACGGGCTGGATTATACGGAACGTTTGATTTTCAATAAATTACTTGGAGGCAGCTTCAGAATTGGAGTTTCAGATAAGACCTTGATCAATGCCCTAACCAAATTTACGAAACAGGAATCGAGTACCTTAATGCACAGCCTGATGGGTAAATGGCAACCGGAAGAAGCTTCTTTCCGGGAACTGATTTCCGCCGAAAACATAAACCCCGACAATTCAAAACCTTACCCTTTCTGTCTTGCCTATCCCCTGGAAAAAGAGCTTGCTGAATTGGGCGAGCCGGACGAATGGCTGATTGAATACAAATGGGACGGAATCCGCGGACAGATCATCCGCAGAAATGATGAAGTATTTATCTGGTCAAGAGGTGAAGAACTGGTTACGGAACAATTTCCGGAAATTAAAGATGTCGTTCAGAATATGAAAGGCAACTTTGTTATCGATGGAGAAATACTTGCAGTAAAGGATGATAAGGTTTTAAATTTTAATGAGTTACAGAAAAGGCTGAACAGGAAAACTTTAACGAAGAAAATGCTTTCAGAAATCCCGATCCAGGTTTTTGCCTATGATCTGCTCGAGCTTGAGGGAAATGATCTGAGAGAAAAACCGATCTCCGCACGACGGGCAATGCTTGAGGAATTGTTGTTAAACGAAAATCCTGAAAACATCAAAATCTCCACCGTCATTGAATTCAACCATTGGAATGAGCTCGATACGATCAGGGAAAATTCAAGAGCGATCAACAGTGAAGGGCTGATGCTGAAACAGAAAAGCTCGCTATATCATTCCGGCAGAAAAAAAGGCGACTGGTGGAAATGGAAAATTAATCCCCTGACGATTGATGCCGTTCTTATTTATGCTCAGAAAGGCAGCGGGCGTAGGAGCGCTTATTACACCGACTATACGTTTGCCGTAAAAAGTGAAGATAAACTGGTGACCATCGCCAAGGCCTATTCGGGACTGACTGACAAGGAAATTATGGAAGTCAGTAAATTCGTCAATAAAAACGCAATTGAAAAATTTGGGCCGGTTCGTACCGTGAAAGCTGAACTTGTTTTTGAAATTGCTTTTGAAGGCATAGGCTTCAGCAATCGTCATAAAAGCGGTGTGGCACTTCGTTTCCCCAGAATTTTAAGATGGCGAAAAGATAAAACGGTCGATGAGATCGATGATATTGAGGAGATTAAAAAACTGATACAATAATTTTTAATCTGATTCATCTTGTATTCGGCTTCTTAAATCAATTTCACCATCAAAAATTCTTTCGATTTAAATTTCTGCAGTAAGAAGTTTTGGTTAAAAAATTGATATATACCAGTAAGATTTTTCTTAATTAAAGATCGATTTAGCTTTTATCTAAATTCAAATCAATTTGACTGCATTCGAAAATACCAACGGCTATCAAATCATCCAGAACTGGATGATGGATAAAGGTATTTCACCATTTAAATTTCAGATCGATACATGGCGGAAATTTGGAACCGGCTATAGCGGAATGGTTGTTGCACCGACAGGTTTCGGGAAAACCTATTCTGTATTTTTAGCCCTGATTTCCGATTTTCTGAACCATCCCGAAAAATACAAAAAAGGCCTGAAAATGATCTGGATCACGCCGCTTCGGTCTCTTTCAAAAGATATTGCCAAAGCCATGCAGGAAGCTATTGACGAGATCGGACTCGATTGGGCAGTCGGGGTAAGGAACGGCGACACGGATCCCAAAGTCCGGCAGCAGCAGGTGAAAAATATGCCCGATATTCTCGTGGCGACCCCTGAAAGCCTTCATCTTCTTCTCGGACAGAAAAATCACCAGCGGTTTTTTACAAGTTTGCAGGCAATCATCATTGACGAATGGCATGAATTACTGGGGTCAAAAAGAGGAGTTATGGTAGAGCTGGGTATCTGCCAGCTCCGGAAATATGTTCCTAAAATAAAAATATGGGGAATTACTGCGACCATTGGTAATCTGGATGAAGCAATGGAGGTTCTCATTCCCTATGACATTAAAAAAACAAAGATCACCGCCAGGGAAAAGAAAAAGATCGATATTCTCTCCGTCTTTCCGGATGAAGTGGAAATTTTGCCCTGGGCAGGACATCTCGGACATAAGCTGGCCGATAAAGTAGTTCCTATCATTTTAAATTCAAATTCTACCATTGTTTTTACCAATACCAGAAGCCAAAGCGAAATGTGGTACCAGCTATTATTAAATGCTTATCCTGATTTTGCAGGCCAGATCGCCATTCACCACAGCTCGATTGATGCACATTTAAGGATCTGGATTGAAGAAAATCTCAGCAACGGTAAACTGAAAGCAGTCGTTTCTACCTCATCTCTTGATTTAGGAATTGATTTTAAACCAGTGGATACCGTGATTCAGATTGGTTCTGCAAAAGGGGTTGCAAGATTTTTGCAAAGAGCAGGAAGAAGCGGACACTCCCCTTTTGAGACGTCCAAAATTTATTGTGTTCCTACCCATTCATTAGAATTAATCGAGGTTTCCGCATTGAAGGAAGCTGTTAAAAATAATGTCATTGAACCCCGCGATCCTCAGATTTTGTGCTTTGATGTTCTTGTGCAGTTCCTGATGACTCTGGCGATCGGAGAAGGATTTTATCCCGAAGAAATGTATCCCAGAATTAAAGAAACCTTTGCCTTCCGGGAAATGACCGAAGACGAATGGAAAAATATTCTTGATTTCCTGACGATCGGCGGTAAAGCATTAAAAAGTTACGAAGAATTTCATAAGATTGTCATCGAAGAAAATGGTTTATATAAAGTGACCTCACGGAGAATTGCCATGCTTCACCGGATGAACATGGGAGTAATCGTGAGTGATGCGATGCTGAAAGTGAAGTTTATTTCCGGCGGATATATCGGGATGGTAGAAGAATATTTTATTTCAAGGCTTAAAAAAGAGGATAAATTTATCCTTGCCGGCCGTGTTCTGGAGGTAGCGATGATCAAAGACATGACCGTTTTTGTGAGGGCGTCCAAGGGAAAAGCTTTTGCACCCAGTTATCTTGGAGGAAGACTTCCGCTGAGCTCAAATCTCGGCCAGTTTTTAAGAGAAAAATTATCCGGTGCGCTTAACCCCAAATCTTCTGAGAAAGAATTGAAATTTCTTCATCCTTTACTGGCTAATCAGGAAGAACGGTCTCATATTCCCGAAGAAAATGAATTTTTGGTGGAATTAATTAAAAACCGCGAAGGCTATCATCTTTTCATGTATCCTTTCGAAGGGCGGCTGGTACACGAGGTAATGGCCGCTTTAATTGCCTACAGGATTTCAAAGCTTGCCCCGATCTCTTTTTCAATGGCCATGAATGATTACGGTTTCGAACTTTTCAGCGATAAGGAAATTCCGCTCAATGAAGATAATTTAGAAAAGATTTTGACCCGGGAAAATTTAATGACCGATGTGATTTCCAGCATCAATGCCGCAGAAATGGCAAGGCGGAAATTTCGGGATATTGCAGTGATTTCAGGGATGGTGATTCAGAATTTTCCGGGACAGCAACGTTCCAATAAATCTTTGCAAAGTTCTGCCGGATTGATTTTTAAAGTACTGGAAGATTATGATCCTGAAAATTTTCTTGTACGGCAGGCCTATACGGAAGTTTTTAACATGCAGCTCCAGGAACAGAGATTGGTGGAGGCGTTTAAAAGAATCGAAAAATCAAAAATTATTCTGAAGTTTGCCAATTCATTTACGCCGCTCAGCTTCCCGATCAAGGTTGACAGTCTCCGGCAAACGCTTTCCAGTGAAGACCTGGATTCCAGGATCAAACGTCTGGTGGAACAGGCTAAAAAAGCAAGATAATCAGTTGATCTTTTTGCCCAGGATGATTAAAGTTCTTTCTATTCCATCTAAAACGGCAACATCGGGGAAAATTCCCCAATCTTCAAATCCGAAATGCCTGAAAAGCTTTAAACTCGGCTCATTGTGCAGGAATATAAATCCCAGCAGTGTTTTAATACCGAAATTATTCGCATTCTCAATGCAATATTGCAGAACTTTCTTGCCGAAACCTTTTCCGCGGCAGCTTTCGTCCATATAAATGCTGACTTCCACCGTACCATTATATGCCGGGCGGCCGTAAAATGAAGAAAAACTTACCCAACCCAGAACGTTTTTTTCAGCATCTTCAACCATCCAGAGCGGTCGGGTTTCAGGATGATGCTCTTTAAACCACGGGATTCTACTTTCAACGGAAACGGCTTCAGTATCGGCAGTGACCATTCTTGAAGGGATGGTAGAATTGTAAATTTCAACGATTTTAGGCAAATCTTCAGGTAAGGCATTTCTGAATGACAGTTCTTCCATAAAGCGACGGCATTTATTTGCAAATATACCCAAAGATTTTTCTATTCTTCACTATTGTTTTCTTTGATTTTGTCGAGGGTTTTGTTTAAATTTTTAACCGTAATTCCCAGATAAGCGGCCATGTGTTCTTTTGAGATTTCCATTTCTTTGGATTTTAATTCCAGAAATTGACTGTGCGTATGTTCCGTACTCCTGAGCTTCTGGTAAGACGCCCGGCTTGAAGTATTTATGATACGATCTGCAAAAACAGCGAGCAGAAAACGATTCAGCTTTAGTTCATTTTTAAGTAAAGTCCTAAAATACGGTGCCGGCATAGAATAAACGGTCACTTCCGTCATGGCTTCTATGGTACATAGGCATGGAATATTTTTTATGACTTCAATTTCACCGATGATTTCACCTTTACCGAGAAACTCGACAATGTATTCCTTATTATTTTCTTCCACAAAATAACATTTGGTAATACCTGTTCTGATGAGCATTATTTCACTGGGTATTTCATTTTGAATGAAGATTTTATCACCTTTACCGTAAGCGGTCAACGTAATATTTTCTTTGTAAGACTTCTTATGGTACAGCTTATCAAAATAGTCTGAAAATGATGGATTGGTTCTCAGCATAGGATTTGGTTTGGTGATTAATTTTGAATCCTGAAATTACAAAATCTAATTTAAACTTGTTATGAATTCAATCAATACCGCGTTTTCGATCATTTATCTTACTCGGGAAATTTTTATCTTTTGTGAAATCGACATCATTACGGCAAAGAAAAAAGCAGCAAAACTGCTGCTTGTATGTATTATTTACCAGTCACTGGCTCTTTTGCGTTTTTCGATCATATAATCGACAGAAATTTTTCCGGCTCCAAAGATCATCAGAAGGAGATATACCGAAAGGTAGACCAGGCTTATTTCGCGTTTTTCAAAAGGATCGGCTCCGTGAACAAAAAAGCCTGCGATGATCATCGTAAAGATCAGAAATCCTAAAGCTACTCTGGTAAAAAGTCCTAAAATAAGAAGAATTGAACACACAAATTCTGCAAAAACCGTAAGCGTTAAAGATACAGTCGGTCCCATTCCTAAAAAATCATAGAATTTGATATCACCGCCTTCGAGCAGCATCTGAAGTTTAGGAAATCCGTGAGATAACATCGCAAACCCGATAAATACCCTAACGGCCAATAAAATAATATCTTTAAAAACTGAATTCGAAGGTGTACGGTTCAAGTAATTCATTAAGTTAAAATTTAAATTAAATATAATGAAAATCTTTTAATACAACGGCTTTTCAGCGTTATTTAGTCTATCGGTAGCCGAAATTCTTCAGATCTCTGTCGTTTTTTCGCCAGTCTTTTTTTACTTTCACAAAAAGGTTTAGGTGAATTTTCTTGTTGAAAAATTTTTCAAGATCAAGTCTTGATTCCGTTCCTACTTTTTTGATGGCCTCGCCTTTATGGCCGATAATGATTCCTTTCTGCGTATCTCTTTCCACATAAATGATAGAGTCGATGAAAATAATTCCTTCTTTTTCCTTGAATTGCTCGGTCACAACCTCTACCGAATACGGAATTTCTTTTTCGTAATTCAAAAGGATTTTCTCGCGGATGGCTTCATTCACAAAAAATCTTTCCGGCTTATCCGTATACTGATCTTTATCGTAGTAAGGCGGATTTTCAGGGAGTAATGATTTTATCTTAGGTAAAATAATGTCTGTATTAAAAGCATTAAGGGCCGAAATCGGAAGAATCTCCGCTTTTGGGATTCTCTCATGCCAGGTCTCAACCAGCTTTTCAAGACCTTCCTGGTTGGTTTGGTCTACTTTGTTCAGAAGCAATAAAACCGGTACCGGGATTTTATTGAGTTTATCAATTAAAAATTCTGAAGGTTCGGCTTTGTCGGTAACATCTACAATAAACAGGAAAACATCGGCATCCTGAAGAGAATCTTTCACGAAGTCCATCATTTTTTCCTGCAACCCATATTTGGGATCCAAAACTCCCGGTGTGTCAGAAAATACAATCTGTAAATCTTCTTCATTATAAATTCCAAAAATCCTGTGGCGTGTGGTCTGTGCTTTCTGGGTAACAATGGCCAGCTTCTCTCCCATCAACTGATTCAGTAAGGTTGATTTTCCGGCATTCGGCTTCCCGACGATATTTACAAATCCTGCTTTGTGCATAAAAATTATATTGAGCTGCAAAGTTACTAAAACAAATCTGGTCTTTCGGCCTATTCTCGAGATTTAAATGATAAGCCTTCGGGGTTTGAGTATAAAAGCATATATTATTTCCGGACTTTTAACCATTATAATCCTTCAATAATCCTCTTATGGTTAATCTCCTCAATAATAAATTTTGCGTCGCTCTCCGTAATATAATCATTTTCATAAAGCCAGTGAATTCGCGAAATCTGTACCTGTGACGGAATTAAATTATCTACTTTATAATATGTTTTCAGATAATAGTCTTTCCTGGCTTCTTTAATTTTTAAAATAAAGGAATCAACTTCCGGCATCTGTTTTTTATTGTAAGAAAAAATGATAGGTTTGGGGGCAGCAAGGCTTTTAGAGTTTTCTCTTCTAAATTCATTATTGCATATAGCCGTTATAACTAAGCAAGGAATCATCGTAACAATGAAAACAATCATTCCTGTTGTGTAAGACAGATTGTAACTTTCGTTAATAAAAATGGTCAGCAAAATAGAATTTAAAAGAACGGAAACTACAATTCCGATCAGGATAGGATCTTTTGCTTTTCTGAACACCGATTCATCAAGCTGAATATCATTAAAATGAATTTTGTATTCGTTCAGTTCTTTGGCAAATAATGTTCTTACAAAAACTCCGTCTTCCCGGATCTCAAAATATTTTTTGTTTCGGCCGTCTTTCTGTTCTAATCTGTTCATTTCTTACTCCAATTCCCTTTTCAAAAACTCTCCTGTCAGGCTCTTCTTCGACTTTACGATTTCCTCCGGTGTTCCCTGGGCAACGATTTGTCCGCCATGTTTTCCGCCTTCCGGACCGACATCGATGACGTGGTCGGCCATTTTAATCACATCCATATTATGTTCAATAATGATGAAAGAATTTCCTAATTCCACCAATTGGTTAATGGCATCCATAAGAATCTTTACATCCTCAAAATGAAGACCGGTTGTCGGTTCGTCAAGAATATATAAGGTGTTTCCGGTTTGCCTTTTGGCAAGTTCCGTAGCCAGCTTGATCCGTTGTGCCTCCCCGCCGGAAAGCGTGGTTGACTGCTGTCCGAGAGTGATATATCCTAAACCGACATCGTGCAGCGTTTTCACACGGGCATAAATTTTAGGAATCGGCTGGAAGAACTCTACCGCTTCATCAATCGTCATATCCAGAACATCCGAGATCGATTTTCCTTTGTAGCGGACCTCAAGCGTTTCCCGGTTAAAGCGTTTCCCGTTGCAGGTTTCGCAGTGAACATATACATCCGGAAGGAAATTCATTTCTATAACCTTCAGACCGCCGCCCTGGCACGTTTCACATCTTCCGCCTTTAACGTTGAACGAAAACCTTCCGGGTTTATAGCCGCGGATCTTACTTTCAGGAAGCTCTGCAAAAAGGTTCCGGATATCCGTAAACATTCCGGTGTAGGTCGCAGGGTTCGATCTTGGCGTTCTTCCGATCGGAGTCTGGTCTACATCTACGATTTTATCGATATTTTCAAGGCCTTCGATTTTTTTATAAGGCAAAGGTTCCTGAACGGCTCTGTAAAAATGCTTATTCAGAATCGGATACAATGTTCCGTTGATCAGTGAAGATTTGCCGCTTCCGGAAATTCCGGTTACCACAACAAGCTTTCCTAAGGGAATATTGAGATTTACATTTTTAAGATTATTTCCGGAAGCACCTTTCAAAACGATATTTTTTCCGTTTCCTTTGCGTCTTTCGGCTGGAATCTCGATTTTTCTTTTTCCGTTAATATATTGTGCCGTGATGGTATCTGCTTTCAAAAGATCCTTAGGCTTTCCCTGCCAGAGAATTTCCCCTCCGAACTTCCCTGCTCTCGGACCGATATCCAGTACCTCATCGGCTTCCATAATCATGTCTTTGTCATGCTCAACCACCAAAACGGAATTCCCGATATCACGAAGATTTTTTAATGAATTGATCAGTCGCTCATTATCTCTTTGGTGCAGTCCGATACTGGGTTCATCCAAGATATACAGGACATTAACCAGCTGCGAACCGATCTGCGTAGCCAGACGGATCCTCTGGGATTCGCCTCCCGAAAGTGTTTTTGAACTTCTGCTGAGGCTCAGGTAATCCAGACCGACATCCAGCAGGAACTGCAGCCTTGTCTCGATTTCCTTTAAGATCTCATGAGCAATGATGGCATTCTTCTCCGAAAATTTATCTTTAATTTCGGCAAGCCAGTCTTTTAGATCAATTAAACTTAAAGCATTGACCTCCGCAATATTTTTACCGTCAATTTTAAAACTTAAGCTTGAAGGCTGAAGTCGGGTGCCTTTACATTCCGGGCAGGTTTCTTCAGTGGTGAAATGCCTTTCAAGCAAAATCGCTTCATAAGACTCTCTCTCCTCGATGATCTCTTCCATAAAAGCAATAAGCCCGTCGAAGCTGATCTTTATCTTTTTGGTTATGCCTGCGTATTTAAGGTCTTTATTAAATTCTTTATTGCATCCGTTGTAAATGTAATCCAGCGCTTCTTCAGGAATATCTTTAAACGGAGTGGCCAGTCCAAGCCCGAAAACCTCAAGAATGTTTTTGATCTGGGAAAGGATCCATTTGTTGGACTTAATATCTTCCAGCGGTAACAACCCACCCTGGTTGATGGAAAGTTTCGGATTTTCAACAAAGTGATCGGTGTTGATCTTCTTGATCGTTCCAAGTCCTTTACAGCTCGGGCAGCTGCCTTTCGGAGAGTTGAATGAAAACGTATTAGGCTCGGGTAAAGCAAGTGAATGGCCGGTTTCAGGATCCATGAGATTTTTGGAGAAATATTCAATATCCGTGCTTCCCAGCTTCTGAATTCCGATGAGGCCTTCCCCCATTTCCATCGCGGTGCGCAATGATTTTTCCATTCTTGCTTCTGAAGCGCTTTCCCCTATGATCCAGCGGTCGATTACGATGTCGATATCGTGGGTTTTATAACGGTCAAGTTTCAGGTCGTATTCAATATCCTGCAGCTCACCGTCGATTCTTGCCTGGCCGTATCCTTTTTTAGCCATCTGCACAAAAAGCTCGTGGTAATGCCCTTTTCTTGATCTTACCACCGGCGCCATCAGCATGATTTTCTCCCCTTTATAATTTTTTTTAATCGTCTCCAGGATCTGTTCTTCGGTGTAGCTTACCAGCTTTTTCCCGGACGTCTGAGAATAGGCGTCCGATACCCGGGCAAATAGAAGACGGAGGAAGTCATACAGTTCTGTAACCGTTCCTACGGTTGACCGTGGGTTCTTGTTGGTCGTCTTCTGTTCAATGGCGATCACCGGTGAAAGTCCCTCGATTTTATCCACATCAGGACGCTCCAGCCCGCCTAAGAATTGCCTGGCATAGGCCGAAAACGTTTCGATATAACGACGCTGGCCTTCCGCAAAAATAGTATCAAAAGCAAGTGAAGATTTCCCGCTTCCCGAAAGTCCGGTAATAACGACCAGTTCATTGCGCGGAATTTTAACATTGATGTTTTTAAGATTGTGCTCACGGGCTCCGTAAACTTCAATATATTCTGTTGATTTACTCATAATTTGGGATGATTTTACATGAAAATCACGATGTGCAAAATTACGGAATTTTTATGGAATTTCCTGTCCTAAAAAATGTTAGATTATTTGCGGTATTTGTCGCGTGATTTCAGTTTAAAGTAGTTTTATTACAAAAAAAATACCGGCGAAGGATTCACCGGTATATCATCTGTTATTTTAGATAAAACTTATTACTGTACAAAAGAATTGTAAGAATTCAGAACGGAGTCGTAAGCCGAACTGATCTCCTGGAGGTTGCTGTCCGGGATCTGTTTGGTCGATTTCGAATCTCTGATCAGTTTCCTGTATTTATCAAGGAATTCGGTCGCATTCTTATTGAAGTTTTCAAACAGGGTTTTCTTATAGGCATATTGCTGTCCGCTTGCTGTAAATTCTTTTTTTGCATTTACGTCCACGGCTTTCTCCAGTTCGTCGTACTTCTTTTGTGCTTCCGCTTCATTAAAGCCGTTGGCGTACTGCTTGTCAAGGATATCCATCACGGCATCGAGGTCGTTCATCACCGATTTTGAAGATACGATATAATCTTTCAGAGGATGGTCTTTTAAGATCACTTCTTCGGCGGCTTCGGTGGCCGGTTTTATCTTGGCCAGGATGTTTTCACCAGTGGCAAAAAATGCTTTTGCTTCAGTTTCGATTTCCTTCTGTAAAGCCAGAGCTTTTGCGCCCTTATCGTCTTTGTAATCTTCGGAAGTGATGTAGGATTTCAGTTCTTCATATTTTTTCTCAAGGCTTTCCTTTTTCGCTTTATAGGTATTGAGCTCGGTTTCTATCAGCTTTTGCTCACTGTCAAAACCGGAAGGAACGCCTTTGATTTTGCTTAAAGAATAATCCATTGAGTTAATCACCAGTGGCATGCTGTAAACGGTCTCTCCCTGCGATTTTTTTACAGCGGCTTCAGCGTATTGCACGATATTCTCCACATGCCGCGAGCTGCTTTTGTACGATTCCAGGAAGTTGTTGTTAAAATCAATAACAGCCTGGGACTGGTCCTCACCCGCCTTTGTTACTGCGTTTTCAATTTTATCAAGACCTTTTTTGCAGCTTACTGCCGTCACACTTACCGATAAGGCAAGTGCGATCATCATTGTTTTTCTCATATTATATAGTTGGTATGTTTCTGTTTTATTTATCAGGAAAAATCGGTGTCTTCGTTGGTTACCTTCACCAGGTATTCTATGCCGTCGATAGCCTTTAAGATAATCTGATTGCGGAGAATATTAGCCATATTTTCCCAGTAAACCCTGCCGTAGAAAGAATAATTATTCGGGATAATCTCGACTTCCACGGTTCTGATAAAGCCTTCTTTAGGTTTGTTGCTGATCATGGTTCCGCGTTTTACGCGAACTTCTTTCAGTTCTTCTTTCAGCACCATTCTGCAGTAATTTTTTACATCTTCGAGAGAGATGATCTTATCTCTTGTCGTCAGTGCGTATTTATAAGCCTGGATGCTGTCGGTTCCTCTTTGCTCTTCGGCCCCGCCGATGGTTTCCGTAAGAAGGACAAGAACCTGTGATTTCAGCTGGTTAGACAGCTCTGTTCCGGGGCGCATGTGATTGGCCAGTGTGCAGTGCGTGATCCAGAATGATGCGTAGGTGTGATCTGTTTTTTCTACAGGTTCCATAATGACATAGTTGAGTTCCTGTTTCACGGTTCTTCTGGCGTTGTTTACTTTCTGAACCATCGATTTCATTTTATCAGACATTTCACTCAGCAAGCCTTTTACATTATCTCTGTTGAGCAGTGAGAAAGCAGCAATTTCATCCCGGGTAAGTTCCAGTACATTGGCGATCATATCGACGGCGTTCCTGTTGGTGAAGCGTTCCATGCCGCCTTTCCTTACCGTATATAATCCTTTTTTAAGATCATCGTTCGGGGTGAAAGGGATCTCCGTGTACTTTCTTCCGTCGCCGTCCTGCACTTCATCGACATAGAGAAAATGCTCCCCTTCATCGGTTACCAGCGGAATGTTGTTTCCCATGATGTCGAGGCTGTATTCTGTTTTTTTCCAGCCGCGGTTATAGATCGGAAAAGCATTTAAAACAAAAGAAAAATTATCCAGGATCTCTGCTGAAAACTGCGGAGGAAATTCAAAAGTAAGCCACAGATAACGTTTGCCGTCTATATGTTTCATGATCTCTTCCTTGTAATCGACGAAACTTAAGTTTTCAGGCAATACGCCCGGCTCCGAGAACAGGGAATTTGAGATTCCGCTTACTTCTATAAATTTATGGCTGTAGATGCTCTTTACGTCTTCGATGATCTTATTCCGGATAGACTGCTCGTAAAAGATCTGCTCGTACCCTTCCGTTTCTTTATTTTTATAATACGTTAAACCTTCCTTGATAAACAGAGGGTTTCCATTGCTGGTCACGGTAATGTACGGCAACAGCTTGTACGTAAAATCAAGATGCTCAAATGCCGGATTGGAGCAGTAAATGCTGACATACTTCGGGAAGTTTTCCTGCGAATACTTGGTAACATCGATACCGATAGTCACCTTTCGGTAATCTTCCGGTCTTCCCTGGAATCGGGCAATCGGGATTTTATTAAGCCGCTCGTCAATGCTGTAGCAGGTATTTCCCACGAACATCACGGCGGTCTGAATCTTATTGATCCTTACATTTCCCACAGGGGTAAACGGAATATTGATCTGCTTGTCGGATTCCGATTTTATGGTGGAGGTCATGTGTTTCCTGAAGAAAAACTCGGTATGCTCCAGCAGGATCTCCGAAGATTCGTCAGGTAACGTAAAAGCAATGGCATGCGCCGGAACCGGATGGGTATAAATAGATGGCGTCAACAGTTTCGCCAGCTTTTCCAGGATCCTGGCATTAACGGTCTGTATTTCGTTATTGGCTTTAAATACTTCGGTGCTGAAAGCGTCGATCAGCAGCTTCACAAAAGGATCCAGTGATTGCGGGCTTTTCAGTCCCCATACTTTGGTGGCGTTCTGAAGCATTCTCGCTTTTACAGATTCCTTGGAATAAATATTCTGGTCTAAATTCATAGATTCTGGTTACAGTTTAAGCGGTTAATCAATCGACATCGGGCTCAGGAAAAGTTCCGTTGAAAAGCTGAAACGCTCTCCCGTGGCTTCCATTTTCGCATTGATGGCGATTTTTACCTTCTTTTTGATTTCGGTATGTTCTTTTGTATCGTAAGTATGCTCCACAATCTGAACATGGGCATCGATCTGTGGATTGACGATCCTGGGTTCGTACTCCTGGATCTGTTTTCTGAGGCTTTTAATGAATACGTTTTCCCAGACAGCACTGGTGACGCCGTTGTCGAATTCCAGGTTCCAGACGTCGTTGCCGTAGTTTTCATCATATCGGTTTTCGCCTTTTTTAGTGGTGATCAGCAGCATGATGTTGTGGGCAATACTTTCGCCCATATCGCAGGTGTCGATGCTTCCCCCCTCCGTCATTAACGCAGACGGAATAAAAGGCATTCTGTAATTTGGTGTGTCCATAATTCTGCTTCTTTTTATTACTTCATAATAGTCAATTGCTAGAACAGAATACCAAATTAATGATTTTTCACGAAATATGGTACAGTCAGATTGTAAAAATGGTTAATAATTTTATCTGCGTTTGAATAAATTCTTAGCCTGTTTTTGAAAGGTGTTTAATTTTTTTAATAAGATCAGGATATCGTTTTCACTTTATTATCAAATTGGATAAAAGTATTGCTTGTCAGAAATTGACATTCTTTTTCATATTTTTTTCAAGAAATAAATGATCCGATACCATTCTTACCTGATGTCTCCTTGTGTTTCAAATAAAAAACCTTTAAAGCAGCCTTTTTAAGGGCGTTTTGAGGGTTTGACCTGAATGTTTTCTGATGTTTTCCTAAAGCCTTACAGAATTTATCAGGATAAATCTGAAAAATTATCAAGATAAAATGACAAACTTACCTTGATAAATTTCCGAAATCATGCGGATAAATTTTCAAGGTTATGCAGATGAATATTTTTAACCGGAAATAAAAAAGGCCATTTTTTATTTATTTATCATTTTGTGGTATCTGTTTTTTTTATACATTCGTACTGAAAATACAAATTGTTTAACTTTTTAAAATGAAAAAAAATGCCTATTACATTTAATGTTATTTCGAGAAAAAACCCACGTGATCTTAGTGAATCTCCAAAAATTTTACGCTGATATCGTAGGAAACGGCCAGACTACTTTTGAAGACCTGGCCAAATATGCTTCCAGCGTTTCAACGGTTTCCAAGGCTGATATTCTTGCTGTGCTGGAAAGTACATTCTCTAAAATTGCTGATGATGTGGCTGATGGTAAGATTGTGTATGTCGGGGAATACTTTACCCTCCAGGCCGGCGGTTCCAGCCAGGGAAGAGATACCGAAGAAGAAGTAAATGCTTCCTGTATAACTTCCCTGAAAACTATTTTTCGTCCGGGTAAGCTGATTAAGCAAGCGATGAAGCTCGCTGAAGTCAGAAAAAAAGGCTAATCAAGGGCTGTCCAAGTTTGGGCAGCCTCTTTTTTTTTGCCTGAAAATTAAAACAAGTAATTTTTATGCTCCGTAGGAACAGTATCTGTGTAGCAATAATACAATAGAATATCGCAGGCACGCCATAGACGTGCTATGATAAGATAGAACTCCTACGGAGTTCTGGTGCAAGATGTTGATATTGATCTACACAGATATTGCTTCTCCGGAGCAAGTTCTAAGCTGTGCTAATAAAATTATTGTTTAAAACAGATAAGGTCGTGGCGATTACAAAGACGGCTATGCAGACTTTTAGAACAGCTTCTTTATTTTAATAATTTTTTTGATCTTAAAACCTATTCAGTAAAAGTCTGAGGTTCTGCTGTAATTTTATGCTCCGTAGGAGCAGTATCTGTGTAGCAATAATACAATAGAATATCACAGGCACGCCGTAGGTGTGCTATTATAAGATAGAACTCCTACGGAGTTCTGGTGCAAGATGTTGATATTGATCTACACAGATATTGCTCCTACGGAGCAAATCCTACGCTGTGCTATAAAAATATTATTTGAATCAGATAAGGTCTTGGCGATTACAAAAGAAGGCTATGCAGACTTTTATGACA